>UMJX01016179.1_pt1 | contig 16713 bp, 18 predicted proteins | sample 1966131 | NCBI WGS metagenome assembly UMJX01 (sample SAMEA4836162, study PRJEB28245) | human gut metagenome | biome: gut microbiome; material: fecal sample | place: Denmark | collected 2008 | reverse complement strand
ATATTCTATTCATTTTAAACACCTACTTTCTTCTATAACAAATAATTCACAACTAAATATGCAAACTATTTATACATCTACCTTATTTATATGATAAATATATCATATATTTTAAAATAATACAATATTTTTTTATTATTTACAATTTTTTACCTTAAAAAAACTATATACATTAAAATATAAAGTAAAAAGAAACAATTACTTTATATTTTTAATCATATCAATCTTTTCCTTTGTCTCAGTACTTAAATAACTACCAATTACTACCATATCTACTAAAGAACTAAGTTTATATATATTATCTTGATTTATACCACCATCAACTGATATAGTTATATTCTTATATTTATTTCTTAAAAATTCTAATTTATTATAAATACTATTTATAAATAATTGTCCTCCATAACCTGGCATAACACTCATAACCAATATTAAATCTATATTATTAATATATTGTTCTAAAACATCAATATTAGTATTTGGATTAATAGCTAATCCACATTTATATCCCATACCATGTACTGTATTAATTAAATTATTTATATCTTTATCTATTTCTACATGAAATATTATATATTCTATATTCATATTATTAAAACTATTAATATATTTAATAGGATCATTAACCATTAAATGAATATCTAACTTCTTATTACTAATCTTATTTATCTCATTAATCTCTTCTATTGAATAAGCAACATTATTAGTAAAAGTATTATCCATTACATCTATATGAATATAATCTATATCATAATCATTTATCTTTTTTATAAATTCTAATCTATTCTTAATAGATAATAATGATATTGATAACTTCACTAAAACCACCTATTTCTCTATAAAATTCTTATAATTCTCATATCTACTTAAAAGAATCTCTTTATTATTAACTTTTTCTTTAACCTTACATCCATCTTCTTTTATATGCATACAATCTCTATACTTACAATATTCTAAATTATCAAACATCTCTTGCATATTATCCCTAATATCTATTTTAGACATACCATCAAATGTTAAAGAAGAAAATCCTGGTGTATCCACGATAAAACCATCATATATTTTATATAATGATACACATCTAGTAGTATGCTTCCCTCTACCTAAAGCATGTGATATACTATCAGTCTTCAATTTTAAACTAGAATCTAAATAATTTAATAAACTAGATTTCCCTGCTCCACTTTGCCCAGTTAAAACTGAAACCTTATTACTAATTATCTCTCTTAATTTATCTTTATCATGATTTAAAACAACAATATATCCTAAACTAGAATAATAATTAATATATTTATTAATTTCATCTAATTCTTTTTCATTAAGTAAATCTAACTTACTCAAACAAATAATTGGCTTAATATTATTATAACTTATAATAGTTAACATCTTATCGAGTAAATTAGTATTAAATATAGGTTCCTTAACACTTACTACAATTATAGCCTGATCAACATTACTAACAGGAGGCCTTAATAAAACATTATCTCTTTTTTTAATATCTATTATAAACTTATTAACTTCATCAAAGATAACATTATCTCCTACTAAAGGAATAATATTATTTAATCTAAATTTACCTCTTGCTTTACATATATATTCAACATTATTAGCAAGTACTACATAATCATTACTAATATTCTTAACTATTTTACCTTCCATACTACTCCTGTGGTAATAAAGGTTCTATTGGATCTACACTAATAGATTTAGCAACAGTTAACTTTAAAGTAGTTCCTTTTACGATTGTATATCCCGCAGGCTTACCCTGACTAAGTATAGTACCCTCAGGTTTCATTTCTGTTTCCTCATAAGTAATACTTAACTTAATACCATATTTTTCCGCAAAAGCTTCAGCATCCGCTAAAGTATAACCCTCTGCAATCATATCTGGATATGTCTCCACAATATCAGGAATATATAATGTTATCGTATCTCCCTTTACTAACTTAGTTCCTTCTTTAGGATTTTGTTCTATAATAATATCTGCCTTATCTCTATATTCATCAACATTATCAACAGTCTTTCTTTCTACCAAAACATATAATTCATTAACTTTTTCTAAAACCCCTTTAACTTCTAAATAATTCTTACCTACTAAATTTTCTACTATATAATTACTAGTACCAGCAGATTCAATAATAGTTATAGTAGTCCCTTTTTTAACAGTTCTTCCCACTCCAGGAGATGTCCCAATAACCTTACCTTCAGCAATCGTATCACTAGTTTCCATCTTAGTATCAACTGAAATTAAGAAACCTTCTTTTTTAAGTTTTTCTTCCGCTTTAACAACAGTTAAACCAGATACATCAGGTATTTTAACATCAGGCACCGCAGTTAGACTAGGTAAAATAACAAAAACAAAACCAAAAGTTATTACAAGCAATCCAAAAATAGATAATAAAATATATAATAATTTGTTATTTTTTTTCTTTTTCTTATCTACACTAGACATATCATTAATCTCCTCATCTAAATCAGTTACCGTTTTATCTTTCTTTATCTCTTTTTCTTTAGGTAATTCTTTTAAAACTAAAGTATCTTCTAAATCAGTTTCTGGATACGGATAAACATATCTCTTTTCATTTTCTCTACTCAAACAAGTATCTAAATCATTATACATCTCTCTAACATCATTATATCTATTTCTTGGATTCTTTGCTGTTGCTTTTAAAATAATGTTTTCAACACTTTGAGGAATAACCGGATTTATTTTTCTAACACTAGGTATTTTCTCCTTCATATGTTTAAGTGCTATCTCAACAGCATTATCACCCTTAAATGGCACCTCTCCCGTTAAAAGTTCATACATCAAAATACCTACTGAATATATATCACTCTTAATCGTAGGCCCCTTTCCATTAGCTAGTTCAGGGGGTAAATAATGAACACTACCCATAACTGAATTAGTTTGCGTTAAAGAAGTTGCATTCATTGCCACGGCTATCCCAAAATCAGTTATTTTTAAAAGACCATTATCAAGAATTAAAATATTTTGAGGTTTAATATCTCTATGAATAATATAAGCATCATGAGCATGAGCAAGCCCATCAGTTAATTGCTTCATAATATCAATTACTTCAGGAATAGTTAATGCTCCACGTTTTTGAACTAATTGCTTTAAAGTCTTACCCTCAACATATTCCATTACGATATAATGATTTCCCTCTTCCTCACCTACATCATATACTTCAACAATATTAGGATGTGATAAATTAGATACTGACAAAGCTTCTCTTTGAAATCTACGAATAAATTTCTCATCACCAGATAAATCACCACGCAACACCTTAATTGCTACTTTTCTATTTAAAATAGTATCATTAGCTAAATAAACATTAGCCATTCCACCTTCACCAATCGATTTAATAATCTCGTAGCGATCATTAATCTTTTGCCCCTTTACTAACATTAAAAATCACCACTTTCTGTTTGCATATATGCAATAGATATATTATCAGTTCCGCCTCGACTATTACTTTTTCTAATTAGCCTAACTACCTTTTCTTCAATATCTAATTTACCATTTAAAACTTTTTCTATTTGTTCGTTAGTTATCATATTAGTAAGCCCATCACTACAAAGAAAAATGCCTTTTACAGAAGTATCAACATCAAAAATATCTGCTTCAATTGGATTATTAGCTCCAAGAGCTCTCATTAAAACATTCTTTCTAGGATGATACTTAGCCTCCTCTTCCGTGAGTTCTCCTGTTGATACAAGTAAATTTACTAAAGTATGATCTTTCGTTACTTTAACCATTTTATCATTCTTAATAACAAAACCGGAACTATCACCAATATTACCAAATAAAATATAATCATTAGTTCTAATTGCTAAAACTAAAGTAGTACCCATCCCTTTACTTTCGTCATGCTTTTTTGTGTAATCAAATATTTTATTATTAATTTCAGTTACAATACTTCTAATCCATTCTATTGCTTCCTCTTTACTACCCATTGTTTTTAATTTATTAAAAGATTTCTTTATATGTTCCGTTGCTATTGAAGAAGCCACCTCTCCTGCTTTATGTCCTCCCATACCATCAGCAACAGCCATAATATACTCATTATTATCATTATGTAAAATGATTACACTATCTTCATTATGTGTCCTAATCTTTCCTGCATCAGTTAAATAAAATGTCTTCATATTCTCATTCCTTACCTTTACTATAATTAGCCCTCAATTGTCCACAGGCTGCATCAACCTTACTACCAAACTCCCGTCTAACAGTAACATTAATCTTACTTTTCTTAAGTATATCATAAAATCTCATAATTTGCTCATTTTTTGTTCTTCTAAATGAAATATTATCAGTTTCATTATATGGAATTAAATTTACATATGCATTCATTCCTTTTAATAAATTAGCAAGTTCCATAGCATCTTCTAAAGAATCATTAATACCACTTAATAATATATATTCAAAAGTAACTCTTCTATTATTATTATCTAAATATTTCTTCAAACTATCAATTAACTTAGAAATATTATAAACTTTATTAATAGGCATAAGCTTATTTCTTAATTCATCATTCGCCGCATGTAAAGAAATAGCCAAATTAACCTGTAAATTCTCTTTACTAAACTGTTCTATCTTAGGTACAATTCCACAAGTAGAAACCGTTATATGCCTTGCACCAATACTAATACCCTTATTAGAATTAATTATTCTAATAAAACTCATTACATTATCATAATTATCAAATGGTTCTCCAATTCCCATAATAACAACATGACTAATTCTTATCCCAGTAATCTTTTCTACTTCTAATATCTGTAATACCATTTCATGTGTAGCTAAATTCCTTACTTTTTTTAACCTTCCACTTTGACAAAAAGCACATCCCATGTTACAACCCACTTGCGAAGAAATACAAATGCTATTACCATAATCATGATACATTAAAACCGATTCTATTTTCTGTCCATCATTTAATTCAAACAAAAACTTCTTAACTAATTTATCACTTTGTACCTCTAATAACTTTAACTTATCAAAACTAAAATCACTTTGTAATTTATCAATCGTTTCCTTACCTAAATTAGTCATCTCATTTAAATTATCTACTCTTTTTTTATATAACCACTCAAATACTTGAGTAGCCCTAAATTTTGAAATATTATTATCAACAAAATATTTTTCTAATTTTTCAAACTCTATTCCATAAATATTCATATTATTATATCACCTATTACTAATTATTATTATAACATTTAATTAGAAAAAAAACATAAAATTTAAAGAAAAAATATAAAATTTACATACCAAAATTATTTCTTACATAAAAAAAGACTAGTTATCCATAAACTAATCTTTAATTGAGTAAATCGTTTAGGAAGTGTATTCTACCAATTATTTTAATTTTCAAGCAAAATTAGGCTTTATATATTATTATTTTCTAATAACCAATCAATAATGTTTTTGTGAATAATACCATTTCGTGAAAAATCCATTTTATCAAGAGAAAGAACATATCTTGGATAATTATCATCTATTGATTTAAATGCTCCAAATTCTCTTTCTATAACATCATCATTTGCAAGCAAATATGCTACTTGGTAATATTCCTTGATATTATCTTTAGTTGCAATAAAATCTACTTCTCCATCTTTAGTTTTTCCTATATATACATCATATCCTCTTTGTAAAAGTTCATTATAAACAACGTTGTGAACCTCACACGATTTAAAATCGCATGTTTCTAATATCACTATTAGAATTTTCTCCATTTAATAATACCATTATTAATGTAAAGAGACATAAACTTGGATAGTTCCTATCCTATATATAATTTAATTAGACAAGTAATAATTCTATTCCCTTATCTAGTATATTGTTCGCAGCATTATAATCTCTATCATGTTTGCTATCACATTTAGGGCACTGCCAAAATCTTATACTATAATCTTTTATTTTTTTATTTTGGTAGCCACAGTTATTACATAACTGACTAGAAGGATAATATCTATCAACCTTTATTAATTTTCTTCCATACCATCTTGCTTTATATTCTAACATATTAATAAACTTAGATATAGATATATCTCCAAGTACTTTGGCTATATTCTTATTTTGAAACATTTCTTTAACATTTAAGTCTTCTACTACTATAACTTGATTTTCGTTTATAATACAAGTACTTAATTTATGTAAGAAATCATTTCTAACATTATTACATTTATCATATAGTTTATCAATCTTATTTTCTATTTTTTTATAATTATTACTGCCTTTCATTTTTAAAGAAAGACTTTTTTGTAATCTACCTATTTTATCATAAGTATTCATTAATTCTTTAGGAGCATTATATATGTTATTAGAACTATCATGAACAAAATTACTAACTCCCATATCTATTCCTACTATGTAACTATTAGTTTCTAACTTTTTAATTTCTTTTTTAACTAATATCATTACTTTATATTTATTATTACTATATTTTTTTATTGTAGCATTAATAATAGTACCTTCTACTTTTCTATGTACTTTAGTGGGTACTTTACCTAGTTTAGGTAATTTAATGTAATTATCTAACACTTCTATATTATTATTAGTATAATTAGTTTGATAAGATTCTCCTTTATTCTTCTTTTTAAATCTAGGCTTATTACCTAATTCGTTCATATATCTTTTATAAGCATTATCTAAATTATAAATAGCATTAGTAATAGCAAATTTATCTACTTCTCTAAGCCAAGGATATAATGTTTTTAACTCTCTATTACATGTGTTATTATTTGTATACTTTGAGCCATAGCCATTATTATTAGAATAATCTAAAAAATAATTATAGATAAATCTACAGCACCCAAAAGTTTTAGCAATTAAAACAATTTGTTCTTCATTAGGATAAATCCTAAAACTATAAGTATACTCCATAAATAACACCTACTTTCCCTGATTAGAAATATATTCTTTAATATTTTTTTCTAGTGTATCACTAACAGTAGCAACAAAATAAGAAGAATTCCACATATGTCCACCATATAATTCTTTTTTTAATTCTGGATATAATTTAAACAATAGTCTTGCACTTGTACCTTTTAACCTTTTTACGATAGTAGGTATATAATGCTGAGGCTTACAACTAATTAACAAATGAATATGGTCTAAATCTGTATTAATTTCTATTATTTTAAAATCCATTTCTTGAGATAGCAATATAATTAACTGAAAAAGTGAATCTTTTACACTATCAGTTAATATTTTCTTACGATACTTAGTACAAAATACTATATGGTACTCTATACCATATACATACCCTCTTCCCTTAGAAATAATCATATTATCACCATAACAATAATACCATATGTAAGTGCAAAAGTAAATGCTTTTGGAAGCAAAAAAGGAAAAATCTAACTCCCGAATTAATTCACGAGAGTGCGATTTTAATATCTTCAATATTTGCTTTCTTTTTTGAAAGTTCTATAAACTCCTTATACGATAATGGAAAGATATTAAATAAAACATATCTACCAGACAAAGCTGATGATAATTCTTGAGATAATAATTTACTATTCGAACCAGTAATAAAAATACTTATATTATTAGTTGATGCCCTCAATGAATTTACAACCTCTTCAAAGTTTTCAACTTTTTGAATTTCATCTAAAAATATATAATATTTGTTTTTATCTAATAATTGATCTTTTATATATTTGTTAAGCTTTTTATAATCTTTTAATTCTTCATATTCGATATATTCAAAATTTATATAAATGATATGATCATCATCACATCCACTTTCTTTTAATTCATCAATAATTTGATTTAGTATAACTGACTTACCGCATCTTCTTATTCCAACTAATATTTTAACAAGATCGCTTTCATAAAAGCCTCTTATTCTAGATAAATAATTTTCTCTTTTAATCATTTCAATCACCTATATAAATAATATATTATTTTTACATTTTGTCAAATTATTTCTCATTTAAGAAATAACTTCTTATTTTTCGACATTTATTTCGCAAAATTAGCAATTGGTTTCGGTAGTAACAACTTTAAATATTCTTTTATCATTTGCATAATATTTTTAATATCCCAAGTACATTTTTATTGCTAATATTCTTGGATATTTATTAAGACCATTTTCATCAATATAAAGACCTCTTATATTAATATACTTATCAGCACATGCAGTTTTCATATATAAGTTAAAATCTTCTTTTATTAATACATGCATATGACAATCAACTATACAATTATAATCCATTTGCAATCCACCATTCTTGAATTATGTCCATTTATATTATATTATACTAAAATTTATAAATTATGTTTTTTAAAAATATAACCGTACATTTTTTAATGTTTCAACCGTACATTTTTAAATTAACATAAACACTAAAATTCCACATAATTTGATAAATATAGATATATCCTTTTTATATAAAATTCATTATAAATTTAAACTATTTTTATCAAGCAAAAATTCCTGAATACCTATAACTAATATTCCTTCTTCAGTTATCCAATGTTTCATAGTATCTTTAACAACAATTATCTTTTTAAAACTATCATTATATCAAGTTTTATATTTTTAATTAAGCAATAAATGTTAGTTATAAATCATAATTAATACTTATTAATAACATAATCCATATTACCAAAACCATTACCAAATAATTACAACAGCATAGCAAAAAGCACATAAAACAAAACTTATATTATGATAAACTATTTATTTAAAACCTGCATACTTCTTAAAACTATTTGATATTTATCATATCTCCTTTGAACCAAACCCTTAATTAATACAATATTCCCTTTTACCAATAACCTCTTATACATTTCATATTGATTTTTAAACACCGTTAAAGTTATCTCTCCACTTTCATCCGTAGCATAAACAAAAGCCATAACATCATTATTCTTAGTAACTATCTCATTTACCTTATCAATATATAACTTTATATTCACTAAAGAATCATAATAATTAGGAACATCATTTATTGAAATATCATTTATATCCTTATAACTAGAAACCGGATGAGTACTCATATAAAAACCTATAGCCAAATTCTCTTTATCAATTAACTCCATATTACTATACTCATCATATTCTTTAATAATAGGTTCTTCAACACTAATAATACTATTTACATCCACCAAATCAGCATAATTATAAATATTATCTAAATTCAAAATCAATGTTTTCTTATTATAAAACTCCCTAAAGCAACCAGCATATATTAAATTAGTAATAATCTTCTTATTTACTATCTTCTTCATTCTAACAACAAAATCAATAAAACTACTAAATTCTCTAATATTTCTCTCTTTTATTATTTCATTAATAGTAATCACACCAACATTCTTAACAATCGAAAGAGGTAAAATCAAGCCATCACTTGAAGCCTTATATTTTTTTTCACTCCTATTTATAAGAGGCATAATAATATTAACACCTCTATTTTTTAATTGTAATAAATAATCCTTTGTTTTTATTTCACTACCAACAACATTATTAAGTAAAGCAGACATAAAATAACTATAAAAATATGTCTTTAAAAATGCCATCTTATAAGCTACAATTGCATAAGAAACAGAATGACTCTTATTAAAACCATAATTAGCAAACTTTAAAATCAATTCATAAACCCTCTCACTTACTTCCTCAGTATAACCATTCAAAATAGATTTTTTTATAAATTTATCCTTCTCACTAAGTAAAATATCTTCATTCTTCTTAGATACAGCTTTTCTTAAAATATCAGCCTCACCCAAAGAATAATTAGCCATCTTATTAGCTATTTGCATTATCTGTTCTTGATAAATAATAATTCCATAAGTAGACTTTAATATCTCTTCCAAAGAAACATCTATATAATCAATTTTCTCTTTTCCTTCTTTTCTTCTAATATAACTATCTATATTATCCATAGGACCTGGTCTAAATAAAGCCAATGCCGCGATTAAATCATCGAAATTATCAGGTTTTAAATTTCTTAAAAAATGTCTCATACCACCACTTTCAAACTGAAATATTCCATCAGTATTAGCCGTCTTAAATATTTCCATAACTCTTTTATCATTATCAATAGGAATATTAGCAAAAGTTATATTTAATCCCTCATTATTTCTTATATTATTAATAACCTCATCAATAATAGTTAAATTTTTAATACTAAGAAAATCCATTTTAAGTAAGCCTAATTCTTCTAAATATTCCTTAGAATACCCCGTAAGATAATTACCTGTTTCATTTTTATACAAAGGAATAACATTATCAATAGAAGTATTAGCAATAACAACACCCGCTGCATGTACCGTAACATGACGTGGTAATCCTTCTAACTTCATACATATTTTATATAAATTAGCTAACTCCTTACTTTGAAGCATATTTTGAAGTTTACCATTTTCTAATGAAGTTTTTAAATCATCACCAATTAATTTAGTCATATTATCTATAATTGAAGGATGTATTTTCAAAACTCTAGCCACATCTCTAATAACTTGTTTAGAAGCAAGAGTATTAAAAGCAATGATAGAAACAACCCTCTTATTACCATATTTATGTCTAACATAATCTATTACTTCATCTCTTTTCAAAGCATCAAAGTCCACATCAATATCGGGCATAGTAACTCTTTCTGGATTCAAAAATCTCTCAAACAACAAATTATATTTAATAGGATCAATATCAGTAATACCAAGCACATAAGAAACCAAACTACCCGCAGCACTTCCACGACCTGGTCCCACTAAAATATTATTTTTCTTAGCATATTTAACATAATCCCAAACAATTAAAAAATAATTACAAAAACCCATTTTATTAATAACATCTAATTCATAGTTTAACCTATTTAAATAAACTTCTTGTACTTCACCATTTAATCTCTTATTAAGTCCTTTCTTACATATTTTAGATAAGTAATCATAATCATTAATATCATTATCATAACTAGGAAATAAATTTGGGGTAAAACCTAGTTCCACATTGCACATTAAAGCAATATCTAAAGTATTTTTAATATCTTTCTCATCACTTATCTTTATTACCTCTTCATAACTTAATAAATGCTTCCCCTTATCCTTTTTCAGTTCATACTCTCCAAGTACCTTACCATCTTTAATCATCTTAGCATAATCCAAATAGATATAATCATTTTCTTCTAAATAACTAACATCATTAATTAATACTTTCTTATCATTTATTTTCTCTTTTTCTAAGATATTACTATATCCCACATATTTAGTATCATATATATCATAAATAGATTTATCATAATACCTATAAGGCATCACTAAAACAAGATTATCTTTGTATTCCTCTAAATCCTTTATATTAATATTTCTTTCCGTGATAATTGTCGATAATTTAATTAAGTTTTTATAACCTAAATCATTTTTAGCGTAAAGTATTACCTTATAATTATCTATATCTAAAGTTATCCCAATAATAGGTTTAATATCATTTTTAATACATTCATGATAAAAAGAAGGAACTCCAAACATGTTATTGTTATCTGTAATAGCTAAATACTTATAATTTAAAGTTTTAGCTCTTTGAACTAGTTTTGTGATATCATTTAAACTTTCTAACATTGAATAACTAGTTTTTACTTCTAAAGCTACATATTCCACATTATCACCTTCCTTTTTTTATTATATAATAATTTTGAAAAAAAAGCCATGTAATAATACATAACTTTATTGTTTTGCTTTTCCTACGGTAGTTTTAATTTTTAAACTTTATATAACTAATTAAATTACAACTATAACTTAGATGTATTTTTATTAATTATACCTACACTATTTTATCATATATCAAACTAGCATTAGTAAAATATGCGATACTTTTAAAATTATCAATGTATCTAACTCGTTCATTTAAATAATTTAAATAATAGGCATGCTCCCAAAGGTTAATTATTTTCATTAGGAAATTCATTGATGTGATATACTAATTCTTCCATATCACAATTATAATTAAAATTATTCTAAACAATCTTAATAAGTTTAATTTTTATAAAAAGGTAATATTATAGTTATTAGGTTATATGAGAAACAACAGAAGTTGTAGCCCCTCAAACAAGACCAAAATCAAGATCAAAAGAAAAGAAAAACCCTTGATATACAAGGGATAATTATCATATGGTGCCGATTGACGAAATTGAATCGTCCTCTAAAGCTTACCATGCTTTTGTTTTACCACTAAACTAAATCGGCATAGAAACTAATTAAGAAATAATTAGTTTAATAATAACAAATAATGCTAATACAACACGATATATTGCAAATATACTAAAATCATGTTTTTTGACATAATTAAGTAAGAACTTAATACATATTATACCAGTTATTGCCGCAATTGCAATACCCAAAATAACTTCTTTTGTAAACATTAAATCCTTAATATTTAATACTGTCGCACCAAAGATAATAGGAGTAGATAGTAAAAAGGTAAATTTTGCCACACCTTCTCTCGATACACCAAGAAGTCTTCCTGTTAGAATAGTAATTCCACTTCTTGAAAATCCTGGTATAACAGCTAATGATTGACTTAAGCCAATTAAGAATGTTTGCTTAAAAGTCATTTTTTCATATGTTGTTTCTTTTTTATAATGCTTAGAAGCCCACATATCACCTACATATATTAAAACTCCTACAATTGCTAAACATAATGCAATAAGTAATATATTGCTTCTTAGTACATTTTCAATAACATCTTCAAATAGATATCCTATTAAAGCACCAGGAATTGTCGCACATACCAAGTACCAAAACATTTTATTTTCAAAACTATTCTCGTGTTTAAAAACCTTATTAAATGCTCCCTTAAAAAGATTTAACCAGTCTTTCCAAAAAACAACAATTACTGAAATTAAAGTTCCAAAGTGTAAAGCCACATCAAAAGCTAGCTTTGCTTTCGTGGACATACTAAGTGAAAAATTAAAAAGAAATGGTACTAGAATCAAATGAGCCGACGAAGAAACTGGTAAAAACTCACCAATTCCTTGGATAACTCCTAATATAATAGCTTCAAGTAAACTCATGTATAATACACCCTCTTTTCTATACTACTTCTTTGCTTTCTCTAATGCTTTTTCTAGGGCTCTATATAAACCATCAATACTAATTGTACAACCTGTAACAGAATCAGTAGTTTTATCTTCATTTAACTTAATAAAATCAATGCCTTGATTATTTACCACAGCTTTTTCTAATGCTTCTACTTGCTCATACCATTCTGCTCCATCTTCAATTTTTCCCATATTTGAAGATACACCTTTCATACCATAAGCATTACCTAAAGTTTTTTTGGTGGTTTGTACACCCTCACTAGTAGTATATGTACTATCTAAGTAAACATTAGAAATTTTCCCATTTTTGTCCACCTCAACCTTTGCGGTTACTTTATTATTTTGACCTCCATATTCTTCCATAACATAGTCTTCATAAACTCCTTCTTTATATTTAACGCCACATCCTGTCAACATCAAAACTACGATTATACATAATAATATTTTTTTCATTTTCATCTTACCTTTCTAAATTGATTATAAAATCATCTTCATGATTAGTAAACTTCACACGACTTAAAATCGTATGCTTCTAATATCACTATTAGAATTTTCTCCAATTAATAATATCATTATTAATTTAAAGAGACATAAATTTGGATAGTTCCTACCCCATATATAACTGATACCATATCCAATATAATAATATCATATGCCAGAATGAAAGTAAATACTTTTAAGAATTAAAAAGGAAAAATCTAGCTCAGAAGAAATTCTAAACCAGTACGCTTTTTGGTATGTCAATTATTTGACTAGATTACATATTTTTCGTATAATCTAACAATTTTTTAGTAATAATACCCACAATAATACCAGTTGGAATAGAGAATATTAATAAATAAGGTAGATAATATATGATATTATAATTAATCAACAACATCCCAATTAGTACTTGTCCAATACTATGAAAAATAGAACCTATTACACTTACTCCCACTATAGAAAACAGCTTTAACTTACTAATTAAATACATTGCTACTACACTAAAAGTTGCCCCACTTAAACTAAAGAAAAATGGTATATTAAATAAACCAGTAATTAAAATAGACACCAAAAATACTCTAACTACGGATACATACAAAGCTTCCCTAAAACCATATTTTTCTAATATGTATAAAACTACTATATTAGCAAGACCCAATTTCAACCCAGGAATAATATTACTAAAAAAAGGAATATATGACTCAATAATAGAAATTACTACTGACATTGCTATTAGCATAGATAATCTACTTACTTTTCTTAATTCCATTTTATCCTTCCCCTTTAAACTACAGCATCCAATTCGCTCTCTTCCTCTATTTTAATTATTATCTTATTAGGTAAACAAACAATAGGAACGTTATTACTAACATAACCCTGTTTTGAACATAAATGGTACTTTGAAGTTTCTTCATTAACTCTTACTTTGCCTATATCAGTTTCAATAACAACTTCTCCTAAATAACCCTTGACCCTATACTTCTCATGTTTATCTAATTTAACCTTTAAAATAACTTTATCCTCATAATACACTAAAGCATATTTACTACCTACATTTGGTTTAATAATAAAAATTAAACTAATAATCAAAACTATAAAAATTAATAAGACATCCTTTTTATTCATAACTACTAAAACCTTTTGATGTTATAATGTTATCTTCATTCACGTAAAATACTGCCTCAAGATTATCCTTATTATTTACATAATTTAAAGCTTCTTCTAAAGATAATAAAAACAAATAAGTACTATACATATCAGCATCTTTAGAATTATCACATATAACAGTTACACTTTTTACATTATTTGCGGGAAATCTTGTTTTAGGATTAATAATATGATTATATCTAATACCATTCACTTCATAATATCTTTGGTAATCTCCACTTGTAACAACACTTTTATTTTCAACATTAATTTTTTTATACATTTTATTTGTGTCATTTGGATTTTCAATACCAATAACATATTTACCATCCTTATAAGATTTTCCTACTTTAACATTGCCTCCAGCGTTAATTAAATATTTATCTATTTTCTTGCTTTCTAAATAATTGCCAACTTCTTCAGTTACATATCCCTTAGCAATCGACCCAAGATCTAATTTAACATCACTTTTCTTAAGAAATTTATTTCCTTCTAAGACAATATCATTAATATTTATATTTAAATTATTAAGCTCTTTCTCGCTAGGTACTTTTTTACCATCATTTAAATATTTTTTCCAAACACTAGTAACATTCCCCATTGCTATGTTAACCAGACCATTTGTTTTGGTATATACATCTATTCCGTATTTTATTAAAGATGTAAGGTCATCACTAATGGTAACTTCCTTACCAACTTCTAAAATATTATTTAAATAATACACATTTATAACATTATCGTGTTTTGTATAAGCATCAGCTAAAATATCATATTTATTATAAATAGACTCAACATCATTTAAAATTTTGTCTACTTTTTTATTTTTACTATATAATTTTATACTAATATAAGTATCCATTTTCATAATATTTTTACTATGTTCTACTTTCCTATTCGTAAAAGAAAAATAAAAACCAAATAATAAAATAAGAATTGTAATATAATATAAACTTTTTTTCATAATTACCTCATTTCTACTTCGTATTTAACTATACTATAATCTATTTTATTTGTCAAGGCTTATTCGAAAGTATGTTCTGTTTTATAATTTATATTATTTCATTTATCAATATAAAGAACTATAAAATATAAAACAAATTTTAATTTTAACTTCACTTTTTTGGCGTTTTCATATATAATTATAGATAAGAATAAAAGGAGAATGTATATGAGTTATAATGATTTTTTAGAAAGAATAATTATTTGTTTTGCTCTTAGTTTTTTAATAGGATTAGAAAGACAATACCGAAGAAGATATATTGGTCTTAGAACGACTATCTTAGTTTGCCTTGGATCATTTCTTTTTGTATCATTTTCTTTTCTAACTATGAATAATGATATTACAAGAATTGCGACAGGAGTTGTTACTGGCATTGGGTTCTTAGGTGCAGGAGCCATTTTAAAAGATGGTTCTAACGTTAAAGGTTTAACTACCGCGGCAACCCTATGGTGCGATGCAGCGATTGGTATCTTATGTGCAGGTGGTTTTATCTTTGAAAGTTTAACCAGTACTTTCTTTATTCTATTTACCAACATTGTTTTAAGATATATAAATAAGAGCCTACATGTTAAAAAGAATGAAAAAAATATTCCAACATTATATTTAATTAAAATTATATGTGATGAAAAAGATGAGCCTAATATTAGAAAAATTATTAAAACTAACATAGATAATAAGACCTTGCTAAATAGTATTGAAAGTGTCGATATCACTAATGAAAGGGTACAAATCGAGGTATGGATAAAAATTTTAGATGTCAAAAATAATAATTTAGATAAAATATTAAATAAAATATCTATTCACCCTAGTGTTATTTCATTTTCTTGCAAACAAGAAAGTTCAATTTTAGAAATCGATGACGAAGAACTTTGACGTAGATAAAATTAATTCCACCTACGATAATTTCTACAAGTAAAGATAATTTATTTTCACCGTAGACATAATTCCGGTAGTAGCTACCGTACTCAATTTTATTTTTATTTTTTGTTTTTTGCTTTTGCTATGCTGTTGTAGTTCTTTAGTTTTGTTTTATGCAAAATTGTCTT
>UMJX01045230.1_pt1 | contig 16771 bp, 15 predicted proteins | sample 1966131 | NCBI WGS metagenome assembly UMJX01 (sample SAMEA4836162, study PRJEB28245) | human gut metagenome | biome: gut microbiome; material: fecal sample | place: Denmark | collected 2008 | reverse complement strand
GTATTTTGTGGTTTTTCATTTCAGTATTTTGTGGTATTTTAATTTTAAAAAACTAGAGTTTGCTCTCTAGTTTCCTTTTTTCATTTCCTGTTATGGTCGGAATCACCAGCTTTTTTATTATATAAGTAATATATATTATATATTTTTTCTAATATATCACTCATGTAATTAATATACTACTATTTTCTTTTGTTGTCAAGAATATTTTTATGTTTTTATTTTGTTCTTATATGTATATGTTATGCTCTTAATTATATAAAATTACAATAAGTATATTAGATTGTTAATATAGGCTTATTATTATTTTTTTCCTATGAATTAAAACGTGAACAGCAAACAACATATAATGTTATTTATTTTTTAAGATAATATTTTCATAGGCTATTTTTAGATATTTAATTAAATATTTATCTATTATAAAATATAATATAATTATTAATAATATATATATATTGTATTTAGGTAATAACAATATTTTATAGAATATTAAAAGTGATAGGATGAATGTTATTCCGCATATACTAAGTAAGATTTTGGCTATTTTAGTAGAATTTTTGCTGATATTATTTATTATTATTAGATTAATTATACCTGTTGATGCCACAAGTGCCATTTTATAATTTTCTATATTTAGATGGAATATTTTTGTTACTAGTAGTAATAATAATACATTAATACATACTGTTATACCAGATGGTATAGAATAAGCAAATACTTTTTTGAGATTATCTTTATCTACTTTCTCATTATTTGGTTCTAATGCTAAAATAAATGATGGTAGTCCTACGCATAAACTTCCTATTAGAGTTAATTGAATTGGGTAAAACGGGTAATTAAATGATAATAATATCGATAATACTGTTAGTAAAAATGAATAGGTGGTTTTTACTAGATACAGGCTAGATACTTTTAACATATTATTTATTACTCTTCTACCTTCATTTACGATGTCTGGTAGTTTAGTAAAATCTGAGTCGATTAATACTATTTGGGAAACATTTTTGGCCGCCTGTATACCTGAATTCAGGGCAATGGAACAGTCTGCTTCTTTTAGGGCTAATATGTCATTTACTCCATCTCCTATCATTCCAATGCTTTTATCTTCTTTTAATATTTTGATGATTTGTTGTTTTTGATATGGTGTTACTCTACCAAAAATATGATTGTTTTTAACTATTTCTTTTATTTTGTAATAGTCATCAGGTAAGGTGGAACAATCTATATATTTGTCATAATTTGGGTAGTTGATTTGTTTCATTATTTTGGATACTGTTACGGGGTTATCACCTGATAATATTTTGATGTCGACTCCTTGCTTTTGAAAGTATGTAAGTGTATTTTCAACGTTTTTTCTAATGTTATCTTTTAGTATTATGAAGGCTATTACTCTTCTTTCTTTTGGTAAATTGTTGTTGGATGCTGTTTCGTTTGAATGCATTAGGGTGAGGATGCGATAGCCTTTTTCATAGTATTTATCAGTATATTTATGGTATTTTTGTGGTGTTTGGCAAATGTATTCTAGGGCGCCCAGGATAAAGGTGTTTTCTTTTTCAAAGGTTACCATTTTCCATTTGCGGTATGAAGAGAATGGTACTTTTTTTAACACTTTATAATTTTTTGTTTTGGTAAAGTATTTGTCTAGGGCTTTGTCGGTTTCGTTAATGTTTGTGCTGTCCATATTTTTGATAATGTTGTTTATTTCGTATTTTTTGTCTAGGGTGATTACTTCAACGACACTGAAGGTTGAATCGGTGATGGTTCCTGTTTTATCTAGGCATAATGTGTCTATGCTCGCTAGAGTTTCAATGCCGGTTAGTTTTTGAATGATAACATTCTTTTTGGCCATTTTTATGGTGCCGACTGATGATGTTATGCTGGTTAGGAGAATTAGTCCTGATGGAATCATGCCTATTACTCCTGCCACTGTTGATAAGATGGCTTGATTTAATGATGTGTGATTAAAGTAATAGGAAGATATGAATAAAAGAATCATTGAGGGAATGATAATTATCATGATTAGCTTGAGTATTTTGTTTAGGTTTTTTCTTAAGAATGTTTCGTTTGTTTTGATGCTTTTGGTGTTTTCGACTAGTTTGGATGCATAGGTATCACTGCCTAAGGCAATGACTTTACAGGTAATGGTGCCTGATACGATGATGGTGCCTGAATATATTTTATCGTCTTTTTTCTTTATTATATTGGTGGATTCTCCGGTGATAATGGATTCGTCTACTTCGCATAAATCACTGGTTATGACCGTGGCATCAACGATTGCTTGTTCTCCTTGTTTTAAGACAATGATATCATCGATAACAATATCTTTTTCGTCGATTTGTATTTTTTTACCTTCTCTTATTACGGTTACTTTGTCTTGGATGGTTAGTTTTAGGTTGTCAATAATCATTTTTGAAGTGATTTCTTGGTGGATAGCAATGATGGTGTTGATTACAATGACAAAGATGAATAATAGGTTGGTATATTCGCCTGTAAATATTACTAGGATGGCTAAGAAGATGTTGATTAGGTTAAATAAGGTGAATATGTTGCTTATAATAATGTTTTTTATGGTATTTGAGTAGTTATTATCTAAATTGTTGTTTTTTTTGTTTTTTAATCTTGTTTGTACTTCTTGGTTGGTAAGTCCTTTCATAAGTGCCTCCTAAAAAAAGGCTAAGCTAGCCTTGATGATTTATCTTCTGTTCCAAGATGCTCCAATGTGAGTTAAACTTGGGAAGATTTCTTTTGGATTTATTGTATAGTTACTTGCTCCAGCGACGCGATGTCCATCAACAAGTTGGAAATGCAAGTGGGCTCCACAGGAACATTTATCGTATCCTTTACCTGTTTTCTTCCATGGGCAATATATAGGGTTTGGCGAGGTTGTTGTATCTCCACCACCAGATAAGCCTATTACGGTTTCCGATGTAACTGTTTGACCGACTGAAACATTTACAGATAATAAGTGTAAATACATTGTGGTATAAGGTTTGCCTTTGACATTGTGATAGATGTATACTTGGTTTCCACCACATGTTGACTTATATCTAATGTAGGCTACTTTTCCTGCGGCTGATGCATATACTTTGGTTCCTTCGGCTACACCATAGTCTTGGCCGTAGTGGAAGTCGCCTAAACTTCTACCTCCATATAGGCTACTTACTCTACCACTTACTAGAGGGTATCTAAATGATGAGGCATATGCGATAGATACGCAGGAATTGATGTCTTGATACAATGAGCAACCTAAGGTGTTTTTGTAATAATTTATTTCGTCTTGTAATATTTTGATGTCTTCTTCTACTGATGTTACACCTTCTGTAAATCCTACTAATTTGCTTCCTAGAGATATTTTTTTGCTAGATAGTTCACTGATTTGATTTTGTAGTTTTTTCTCTTTTTCGGCTAAGTCAACTTTGCTTTTTTCTAACTTTTTAATTAGTTCTTCTAGGTCGGTCATTACTTTATTGTTATAACTAGATATTTGGTTGACAACTGAATATCTGTATATTAATTCAGTGTATGAATCAGCTTCCATAATATATTCTAGGTAAACATTCTCTCCGTTAGATTTTTGTAAGAATTTAAGTAACTCTTTGGTTTCATTTTTCTTGTTTTTGATGTCTTCTGTTGATTTTTCGATGTCTTCATTTGCTTTTTTTACTTCATTTCTGGTGTTTTCTATTGCAACAGAATTGTTATAAATGCTTTTTTCAACGTTTTTTATTTCTTGTTCTGTCATTTTTTTGTTATTGTCGGCGATTCTCTTTTGATTTTTTAAGTTTTCTAATTCTTTATACATATCGTTAAGTGTTTTGGCATTTGCATTCACAAATGGTACAATCAATAGAGAAATCATAAAGACAATATAGATTATATTTTTGAATTTCTTTTTCATTTAATTCCCTACCTTCATAAGCATTATATCACATTATTTAAAAAAAAGCAAAAAAAGAAGAAAATAAGAATGTATTGCTTGACACGTTCCCTTATCTTATAAAGGCTAAATAGATTATAAAGGTTAGATATATTGCTAGTAAGATGATACCATGAATATTATCTCCTTTGCTTTCTTTATTGTTTATTCCTACTGCGACTGAGGCTAGTATTCCACCAATTAATCCTCCTATGTGGGCTGCATTATCAATGCCTTCGGCAATAAAACCGAATATTAAATTAATTATTATGAGTGGTAATATTTGACTTCTAATGACATTGCCTAAATATGGTCTATAATAATATCCAAAATATAGTAATGAGCCTAGTAGGCCAAATATTGCTCCAGAAGCGCCGGCTGAGATAACATTGTGAGAGAATGCTATGGATAACATGCTTCCACTTATGGCACTTATTATGTAAATGATAATAAATTTAAATTTACCATAAAAGCTTTCTACTTGAGGCCCTATAACATATAGGGCATACATGTTAAGTAATAGATGCATAATTCCAATATGGAGAAAAGCACATGTTAATAAGCGGTAATAATCTCCATTTTTTACTAAGATATCAAGGTTTGCCCCAAATTTAAGCAAGGTTAAATTATCATAAGATCCTTTACCAAAAATATACATTGAAGCAAACATTATTACACATATTGCTATAATAAGATATGTAATAATAGGTTTTCTTTTTCCAAATAGTTTTTCTGCTTCTAAACTTTTTTGTCTGTTATACTCATTGATATCACCCGCTAACTTGGCATATAATTCAATACCTTTTTCTTGATATTGAGTTTTATCTATGATATCAGGAAATACTTCTATAATATTTTTTTTATTTAAATCAGTTAAATTATTTAAGTAAATGTTATCACAAACATCATCTTCTTTTAAATTAACGTTATCTCCTAAGTCAACATATATATTTAGGACTTTCATTCTATGGCAAAATGTTTGTTTTTGTAATGATTTTAGCATACGTTTAAATTTGAAAATATCAAAATCTAATTGTTCGTTATTATGAATATAATGGTTTACTATTCTAACTACTTTATATGGGCTGTTCATATTTTCAAGCCATATTTCGTCATCAAGTCCATGTAACAATACAGGGTTGTAATGCTCACTGGTGATGAAATAATGCATTAATTTCATAATATTTGAATCTTTTGTATCAACTTGCATTTTTTCCTCCTTTAATGTAATAATATTATACTAAAAAACATAAAATAAATAAAGAGGTGGATTATGAAATTTAAAAAAATATTAAAATATATTTTATTTTTATTACCTTGGTTTCTTAGTAGTATATTATCTTCTAGCAAATATAATTATTATAATAGTCTAAATTTACCATTTTTTGCTCCACCAAAAATTATATTTCCTATTGTTTGGTTTGTTTTATTTATTTTAATTGCTTATACTGTTTATAAGGTTTATCCAACGAGTGATAAAGCTTATAAGAAAGCGTTGTTTATTAATTATCTATCTAATCAGTTGTTTACTATTTTGTTTTTTAACTTAGAAAATTTGTTTCTTTCTTTTGTGGATACAGTAATCGTTTTTATGAGTAGTCTTTATTTATATGAGGCAACTTATAATTATGATAAAGCTGTTTCTAAGTATTTGATTCCTTATATTATTTGGAATTTGTTTGCTTTAATTTTGTCTCTTACTATTACTGTTATGAATTAGTTTTATAATGATTTAATATTTCCATAAACTCTTTAGGTGGTTCTGCTTTAAATTCTAAGTATTCATGTGTAACAGGGTGTATGAAGCCTAAGGTGTATGCATGAAGCATTTGTCCAAATGTGGGATTAATTTGTTTTTTGTGACCATATACACTGTCATTTACTATTGGATGATTGATATAACTTAAATGAACTCTTATTTGGTGTGTTCTACCAGTTTCAAGGGTACATTCAATAAATGTTGTGTCAATGTATCGTTCAAGTACTTTAATGTGAGTTATGGCATCTTTGGAATTGACGGAAGTTACACACATTTTTTTTCTGTTTTTGGTATCTCTTCCTATCGGGGCATCAATCGTTGCTGTATCTTCTACTATAACTCCATGTACTAATGCTAAATATTTTCTTTTTGCTTTGTTAGATTTTAATTCTAAAGCAAGTTCTCTATGTGTCTTGTCGTCTTTTGCAACCATGAGTAAACCACTTGTATAGGCATCAATTCTATGTACTATTCCCGGTCTTATGTTGTCTAAGTTGCTTAACTTTGAATGGTGCATTAAGGCATTTACTAAGGTATGATTTCTATTACCACATCCAGGATGTACTACCATACCACTTGGTTTATTAACGACAAGTAAATATTCGTCTTCATAAACAATATCTAATTTTATATCTTCAGGTTCTATATTACTACTTTCTTCTTTTACATCGGTTATGGTAATAATGTCGCCTGTTTTAACTAAATAACTGCTTTTAGTGTTTTTGTCATTTACTAATATGCTGTTATTTTTTATTAGTTTTTGTATTTTGCTTCTACTGCTATCTAATTTGTCAATTAAATAGTTATCTAATCTTATATTATTTTCTAATACTTCTATTTTCATGAATTTTCCCCCTTTGCGTAAGAATTAATAACTAATATTATACACCCAATTACAATAAATGTATCGGCTAAGTTGAAGATGGGAAAGTTATAGTTAAATATCATAAAATCTAAATAATCAATGACATAACCATATATGATTCTATCTATTAAGTTGCCTATTATTCCTCCAAGTAATAGGCCATGGCTGAGAATTGCTAGTTTGTTAGGGTTGGTTTGTTTTTTTGTATATTTATACAAGTAGTATAAAAAGATAAGGGTAATAATAATTAGTATATATCTATAGCCTATTAAAATTGAAAAAGCCGCGCCTGTGTTTTGAACGTAGGTTAAATAAAAAAAGTTGTTTATTATTTTGGTTGTTTGTCCTAATATTAGGTAATTAGAGACTAGTATTTTAACTATTTGATCTATAATTAAACTAATTAATGCAATAATATATACTTTTTTCATAAATACCCCCTTATTTACAAGTATTGATGCTTTTATCTTGGGTAAGACATTCTAAGGATTCTATTTTGAAACAATAATTGTTATTTTTATCTTTGTATATATCAATTAATGTTTCTATATTACAACCCATGCTGTTTTTTGGATTAACTATATTGGATATATCATTATATAGTAGGACATCTTTTAAGGTAATAGTCTTTAAATATTTCTCGTTCATGGTACCTTCTTCTTTTAATTCAACATTTTTTATGTTAAATAAGATGTAGGTATCTACTAAATCTTTAATTCTTACTTTGAATGCTTCTTCTACTTTATCATTGGATATATCTAAACTATGTAAACTTACTGGTATAATTATTAGGGCAATAATGCTGATAATAACTAATACTGATAATAGTTCTACTAGTGTGTATCCCTTTTTATTTAGCATAAGTCTCACCTACTTCATATTTACTGTTACTTTAATGTAATCATATTTATCATATAATTTTAATAAATTAGTATAATCTATTTCGTAATCATTACCTATTAAGTTAATAGTTATATCGTCTGTGTTATTAAGTAGGGTTATATCTTTTATTTTTATGTTGTATCTTTTGACGATGTTATCATTTTTTTCCGTGCCTAGTTTTATATAATTATTAATGTTATTGATGTCTAGGAATTGGTAAGGTATTATATCAAATACTTCTTTTTCATAGGCTAATCTATAGTCATTGTCTTCTATTAAATAATAATAACCATTGTAACTTACATAATTACTAATTACATCGTTAATAGTTTTTGCAATGTAAATATATTTATCTTTTGTGGTTATTTTATATTTACATAAATTGGTTTTATCTTCTATTTTATAACTGATATCATATGTGTATTCACTATAATTATTATCTTTATTAGTATTATCTTTATTAGTATTATTGTTATCAAAATCTATTTTATCTATATTATTTCTAATAGATAGGCCTAATATAATAAATAAAACAAGTATGACAAGAAAACCACCAAGTAATATGCCAATTATTTTATACTTGTTTGTTTGCTTGTTATTTTTGTTGTAGTTATTATAATCATATTTTATTGGTGTTTCTTCTACTTGTTCTGTATAAACTTTTTTCTCGCCTAAATCTTTATTGTAATTAAATGAAAAGTTGTTGTTCATTAATACCACTTCCTACTCTTTTGTTTATTATAACAAATTTTTTAAATTAATTAAATATTATTTTAAAATAATTCCTATTAAACTGTTTTTATCTTTAATTCCGTTTAAATAATCTTTTACTTTTGTTCTTTTTTTTCCTTCTACTTTTATGTCTTTTATTATGATAGAGGAGTCTTTGGTTTTTACTATTAGGCCTTCTTTGTTAATGTCAACAATTTCTCCAATTGTTCCTTCATATTTCTTATCTAAAATGTTAGTTTCATATACTTTAACTCTTGCATCATTCATGATAAAGTAGGCACCTGGATTAGAATTTAGTCCTCTTACAAGGTTATGTATATCTATGCTGTTTTTGTTGAAATTAATATGTTCTTCTTCTTTTTTAATGTTGTATCCTAGTGTTACTTTGCTTTCATCTTGTTTTGTTCTTTTAATGTTGCCACTTATAATGTTAGGGAGTGTTTTCATGAGTAAGTCTCTTCCTAGTAAACTTAATTTATTATATAGGGTATCTAAGATGTCATCACTTTCAATTTTTATTTTTTCACTGGTTATTATATCACCACTGTCCATATGGGTATCCATATACATGATGGTTACTCCAGTTTCTTTTTCGCCATTAATGATAGCCCAGTGTATTGGGGCTCCACCTCTTAATTTAGGAAGTAATGAGGCATGAACATTGATGCATTTATATTTGGGATAGTTGAGTAATATTTCTGGTATTATTTGGCCAAAAGCACAAGTAATGATAATATCAGGTTGCATATCCAATACTTTTTGATAATCTTCTTTTATTCTTACTGGCTGAAATACAGGGATGTTGTGTTCTAAGGCAACTTTCTTTATTGGAGGTATTATAATGTTACCTTTTTTATCTTTTTCTTTATCTGGTTGGCATACTACTAAGGAAACTTTGGTATTTTCAATTAATGCTTCTAATATTGGTACAGCAAAGGTGGGAGTTCCCATAAATACAACGTTTAAGTTTTTCATTATATCACCTATCTATTTTTTAATTCATGAAGTAATGAATCGTTATCGAAATAGTTAATTTTCATGGCTTCTTTTACTTCTTTTAATGTTTCACTGGCTTTAATCCTAGCTTTTTTGGTTCCTTCTTTGAGGACACTATATACGTATTCAGGATTTTTTTCTAGTTTTTCTCTTTTTTCTCTTATTGGTCTTAATTCTTCTTGTAAGATGTCGTTTAGGAATTTTTTTATTTTCATGTCGCCAAGTCCACCTTTTTCGTAGTGTGCTTTTAATTCATCAAGGTTTTTATATTCAGGTAGATATTTGGTAAATGAATCATTTTTGCAAAAGACGTCTAAATAAGTAAATACGACGTTGCCTTCAACTTTTCCTGGGTCGGTTATTTTTATGTGATTAGGGTCAGTGTACATAGAGAATACTTTTCTTTTTATTTCTTCTTCACTATCTTTCAAATAGATGCAGTTGTTTAGTGATTTACTCATTTTAGAGTTGCCATCAATGCCTACGAGGCGCTTTTCATTTAATGTTTTAGGCAATAATGCTTCAGGTTCTACTAAGACGTTGCCATATATTGAGTTGAATTTTCTTACTATTTCTCTTGCTTGTTCTATCATTGGTAATTGATCATCCCCTACTGGGATAATGGTTGCTTTAAATGCGGTAATGTCGGCAGTTTGACTAACTGGATATGTGAAAAAACCAGCAGGAATGCTTTCGTTCATTCCTTTTTGTTTGATTTCTTCTTTTACTGTAGGATTGCGGTGTAACCTAGCGATGGTTACTAAATTCATGTAATAAAATGTAAGTTCGGTTAATTCGGGTACTTCCGATTGAATAAAGTAGTTGACTTTATCAGGGTCTATTCCACATGCTAAATTATCAAGTGCTACTTCAAAAACATTATCTCTTACTTTTTTAGGGTTATCATAATTATCAGTTAATGCTTGAGCATCCGCAGCAAATAGATACATTTCATCAAAATCGTTAGAGTTTTGTATCTTTATTCTATTTCTTAATGTTCCTACGTAATGTCCAATATGAAGTGGACCTGTAGGACGTTCTCCTGTTAAAATAATTTTTTTCATAAATACACCTTCTTTTTTTGTTTTTTGTATATTAACTATACTACAACTGAGATATAATGTCAAGATACTTTCATACATTTGTTTGAAAGTAATTATACTTTTTTTGTCTTTGTAATGTTTTTAATCAAATGAAAAAAGATGATGAAATATCATCTCATCTTCACGCTGAATATTTTCTTTTATAAAAGATTTTATTAAGCTTTGTATAATATCTAAACTAAATCTTAAATTTTGATTTATTATTTCTTAATAAGAAATATATTGTTCCACATAAAGCTATAAACGATACAATGCCAATTAAAATACTATTTAAAATATTATCAAATGTTTGTGGATTTTCTATGACATTATTTGGGATTTTTATAGTATTTTTTGGTTCTCCTAAATCTTCTGCAATAGCATATATAGAAAAATGATTAGTTGTAAATACAGCATATTTTTTTTCCATTAATTTCTTCTACTACTGCTTGATATTTTTCACCTTTTTTACCATCTTCTTTAATATGATATATATCTAATTTATTTTTATCATATTTGTTTGGTAGTGGTATTCTAACAATTATTCCGTCTTTTATTTTTGTTATATACTCATCTTTTAATCCTGAATACAAATCGATATTATAAGTTTTCAAGAAGCCTTTATATTGAGCGGTTAAATCTTTTGATTTAACGCTTGTGTCAAGCGGTACATCTGATGACTCGGTTGTAACACTTATATCATTTTGATAATCTTTTGATTCTATCTTTAATTTTTTTATATTTTTTTCATTTGTTGGGGAAATACCTAAAGTATATTCTTTATTATTTATTACAAGTTTATATATTTTAGTTTTATAATTTCCTATTTCACAATCCGAATCCCCACAATTTAATTCAGTTGCTTCATTATCATAAGTAATATTAATGTTATATGTATCGTCATTCACATATTCTTTTATTCTTTTTAATGCTTCGTTAATATAGGCTTCTGTATTATTTTCAGTTTTATCTGATATATTGACAATTCTATATGTAGAATAACTAAAGCTGTCTGACATTCCAACTGCTATACCATCAAAGTAAGCAAATAAAACACCACCTGCACCAAGATTTAGGTTTGACCATCCTCCAGCACCAAAAACTGGAATATATTCGATATTTGGATTGCTTTCTATATGTTTTTTTATTTCAGGGTAAAGTTTAAATAAATCAATATTTCCTTGCTCCAAACCAAAAAATTTTTCTATTTCATTATAGTGTATCAATTGATTTATATATCCCATATCATCAATTTGATATGATTTTTTTAAGTTTTCCGTGTGCTTTTTTATAGTATTATAAACATTCTCATCATATTTTTCTACAAATTTAATATTATATGTTTCAGTTAATCTTTCATTTGAGTTATCGCTTAAATAAATACATACATCACAGGTATTATTATTTGACTGACATTCAGCACTTGAAGAAACTTCTTTTGGCAAATTATAATTCTTATATATATACGATGTTACAAGTTTTTCAAAAATTAAATCTAAACAAACATTTTGAGCACTATCACCCCAATCACTATATTCTTCTAAGCAAGTATTATAATATTTAAATTTTTTATAATGTTCAAGGGGAATAGATTTAATTTCTAATTCATTATTGTTTGAAATACTATTATGTATTTCTTCAAGATTAATTTCTGCTTGAACATTAACTGGTATTAATATAAAACTTAATAATATAAAATAAAATAATTTTTTCATTTCGTAAAACACTCCTATCTAATCTACAAAAATTGTATCATTGCTTAAATATTATGTCAATAGATATATCAATAAATGTTTATTATGTAGTTAGTTTGATGCAAAAAAGAAAAAGTTTTTTTTGGTTTTATTTATTTAGATATGTTTTGCTGTTCATTATTCTTAAGGTGTTTAAAATAGTTAGAAGGGTAACTCCTGTGTCGGCAAAAACGGCGAACCACATATTTGCAAGACCAAATACGCTTAAGAGTAGTATTACTATTTTTGTTAAGCTGGCAAATATTAGGTTTTCTTTGATGATGTGTTTTGTATAGTTGGATATTTTTATGGCATCGATTATTCTTTTTAAATCGTCTTCCATTAAGACAATGTCTGAGGCTTCGATGGCTTCATCACTACCTACTCCACCCATTGATATGCCAATGTCAGCACGTTTTAGAACTGGAGCATCGTTGATACCATCTCCTACGAAAATAGTTATTCCATTATTTTGAGATACTAGTTCATAATTTTTATATTTATCTGTTGGTAACATTTCATATTTGATGTTATCTATGCCTAATTTATTGCCAATGGTTAGGGCTGTATCTTTATTGTCTCCAGTGAACATATAGGTGGTGATGCCTAGTTTTTTTAGCGATTTGATGGTGTCGTGAGCATTTTCTTTGATAGTATCACTGATGGTAATTGAGGCGACGTGAGTTCCATTGATGTTTAGATGTAAGACGGCTTCTTCGTGGCAGTTGCATAGGGTTTTGTTGCCAATTAAAACGATTTTGTCATTTAGTTTAAAGCTGATGCCTTGGCCTTTTATTTCTTTAAAGTTAGTTACATCAATGTTATTTATCTTTTTGTTTTTGACGATGGATGAGGCGATGGGATGGCTTGATAAGGATTCTCCTTTTAATAGGATATCCATTATTTCTTCTTTGGTATAGGTTTTGTCTATTAATTCGATGTTGGTTACTTCATAACTACCGTTTGTAAGAGTGCCTGTTTTGTCGAAGATGATATTTTTGGTGTTGCTTAGGTTGTCTAGGTAGTTGCTACCTTTAATTAGGATGCCATTTTTAGAGGATGTCCCTATACCTGTAAAGTATGAAAGAGGTACGGAAATCGCAATAGCACAAGGGCATGATATTACTAGGAATGTGAGGCCACGATAAATACTATCATTTATGCTGACTTTGAATAGGATTGGCAATGTTACTACGATTAAAACGGCTAAGATTAAAACAATTGGGGTATATATTTTGCTGATTTTCGATACGACTGTTTCGATTTTGGTTTTTTTGTCGGTGGCACTTTCTAGCAATTCGATGATTTTAGAGACTGTGGAGTCTTTGAATACGGAGGTGGCTTTTATTTGGATGACGTCTTCTAAGTTGATGCAACCTGATAATACTGTGTCATTAATGTTTTTGGGGGCGGGTTTGGATTCGCCTGTTAGCGAGGAGGTATCTAGTATTGTACTGCCTTCAACAATTATGCCGTCGACAGGAATTTTTTCACCTTTTTTTACTACTAGGATGTCGTTTACTTTGACATCGTTGACGTCTATTTTGATGATATTGTTGCCTTCTTTTTTATTGGCGTATGCTTCACTTATGTCAAGTAAATTTTTTATTGATTTTCTGGAGTTGTTGAGGGCTTTTTCTTCTAGTATTTTTCCTATTGTGTATAGGGTGATGACCATGATTCCTTCCATGACGTTACCTATTATTAGAGCTCCAAGACATGATATTGTTATTAAGGCGTTTTCGTTGATGGTCTTGCTTTTGATTAGTAATTTGATGGCATTGGTGGATGTTTTGTAGAGTAATAGGCTATAAGATACTATGTATAGAATGATTTTTAGGTTTTGTGGGATGTTTAGGTATAGGCCTAGTGCCCCGATGATGATGCCAAGTATTAATATGGATAAATGAAATTCTTTTTTTACTGCTATTTCGTTTGAGGTAATGCTGGTATCGGGTTCTATTTTTTTGACTAAGGCGTTTAGTTCTTTTAGGCTAAATTCCTTTTCAGATTCGTAAGATAGAGTTAGAGTATTGAAATTGACTACTACATTGTTTAGATATTCGTTTTTGTTTAGTGCTTCTTCTATTTCTCTAGCACAGTTGGCACAGTCTAAATTAACTATGTTATATTTATATTTTTTCATTTTATCACCTAAGAAAAGTATATAACTATTATATGTTTTTGTCAATATAATATGAAACTTTTTTCACATTGGTTTGCTACTACCTTTTTAGTGATGTGGAGTTATTATATTATGGCGATTAAGGGAATGAAAGGGGGTTGGACATTTTGTTTATGGTTTGGATTATTTAGTTATGATGATGGTGAAAAGAAGGTGATGCTATCAATACTATATTTTTTTATAATTATCTTTATTCTTAGAACAGCGTAGCAATAGGCAAAAAAAGAAACTATTTTTCAAAATAGCTTCCTCCTATAAATTCTCTTATGATAGATGTTTTTGGTATTTCTTCACTTGGAATTGGTAGTACAAACTTAAGTATTTCTAGTAGTCTGGTTGCCGTTAAGTACTCAGGGTCATCTTCTAAAACGGAATATAGAAGTGGTTCTACATAGGTTTTTAAGACGCCAAGTTCATAGGCATAGGATGTATTGAAGATTACATCGGCATCGTCTTGGTAAGGAAATACATATTTAACTTCGCCTTTTCTTACTTCGCTCCAATTGTTTAAGGTATGGCTAGGATTATATCCTCTTAATCTATTGTCCCTGATGATTCTTCTTAATAATCTAATGTCTGTCATATTAATTCGATTATCATTATCTATGTTTAAGAATGTTAGTGGACTTATATATATTTTAAATTTATTCTTTTTTGGTATTCCGTTTGTTAATTCTTCGTTTAGGGCATGTAGGCCTTCTATTATTAAGATGTCGTTGTTATTCATTTTAATGGTTTTTGTGAATACTTTTTTGCCTAGGGAGAAATCGAATATTGGTGTGTCAACTTTTTCTCCTTTTAGTAATTTGGTTAATTGGTTGTTGAATAGTTTGATGTCTATTGCTTTGATGCTTTCGTAGTCAGGCTTGCCATTTTCCTGGATTGGTGTTTCGTCTCTATTTAAGAAGTAGTCGTCTAGTGATAGTTGGATGGGGTTTAGGCCTAGTGTTTTTAGATATAGGCTTAGTTTTTTTGAGGTTGTTGTTTTTCCTGAAGAGGAAGGACCTGATATTAAGACGAACTTGATGTTGTTTTTGTTTAGGGCGATTTTTTCAGCGATGGATAGTAATTTATAGTCTTGCATAATTTCTGATAGGTGAATTAGTTCCCCTACTTTGTTGTTGGTGATGTATTCGTTTAATTCACCAACATTATTGATGTGTAGGACTTTGGCCCATTCGCTATATTCTAAGACGCTTTTAAAGTATTTTTCGTGGTGGATGTATTTTGTTATTTCTATTTCGTCATATACAAAGGGGAATCTTAATACTACTCCATTTTCTAATAGGGTTAAATCAAAGTATTTAAGGACTGATGTGTCATATGGTAGTTCGCCAATAACGTAGTTGTACATGCCGTCAAACTTATATAGGGTTATGAATGGCGATGTATTGTAAAATAGGGTTTTGGCTTTGTCTAATCTTTTGATTCTTTTAAAATATTCTATTGCCTCGAGTCGTGATGTTTCGATTTTAACGAATGGTATTGCTCGGTTAACTTTATCGGTCATAACTTCTTTTATTTTGGCTATGATGTCTTTGTTTAGCGGTTTATCTATTTCACAGAATATTCCTTTATCTAGTGAGTGTTTAATACTAACTACTGTATCTTTGCCAAGAACGTCAATTGTTGAAGATATAAAAAGGTTAATTAATCCTTTTTCATAGACTCTGTTACCTATTTTGGTGTTGATGTCATATAAAGATAAGGTGCCACTTTTGATTAGTGAATCGCTATAGGATATTAATTGGTTTTTAAATTTACCTATTAGGATGTCGTAATTATAGTTATCTTTGACATCTTCGATTATTTCTTTTAGTTTTACTCCTTTGATATATTCTTTTTTTGTACCGTCATCAAACGTTATTGTTATTGTGTCCATTTTTATCCCTCTATTCTTATATTTATATTATATCAAATATGTTTTATTTTGTCATTTATATTTGTGCATATTTTATTATTTTTTACTTAAAATAATATTGGTGATAATATGAATCTAGTTCCAGTAGTTATTGAGAAAAGTAATTTAGGTGAAAGAAGTTATGATATATATTCTAGGTTGCTTAAGGATAGAATTATTATTTTGAATGGTGAGATAAATGACGATAGTTCGAACATTGTTGTAGCTCAGTTATTGTATTTGGATAGTTTAAATAATGAGGATATATCTATATATATCAATTCACCAGGTGGTTCTATTACTTCGGGTATGGCTATATACGATACGATGAACTTTGTTAAGAGTGATGTATCGACGATCTGTATTGGAATGTCAGCTTCGATGGCGGCGTTTATTCTGGCTTGTGGTGTGAAAGGTAAAAGGTATATTCTTCCTAATAGTGAGGTAATGATTCACCAACCACTTGGCGGAACTCAAGGGCAAGCCTCAGATATTAAAATTGCAACCGATCGAATCATTAAATTAAAACATCGTATAAATAGTATACTTGCTAAGCAAACTGGTCAGAGTTTAAAAAAGATAACAAGTGATACTGAAAGAGATTATTTTATGAATTCTAACGAAGCATTAAAATATGGGCTTGTAGATAAAATTATAGACCATAAGTGAAATAATTTTATTTACATCTTCTCGCGGAGATGCGTTATCTACATATAAAGAGATT
>UMJX01012805.1_pt1 | contig 16893 bp, 15 predicted proteins | sample 1966131 | NCBI WGS metagenome assembly UMJX01 (sample SAMEA4836162, study PRJEB28245) | human gut metagenome | biome: gut microbiome; material: fecal sample | place: Denmark | collected 2008 | reverse complement strand
AAAGATCTGCTTCGGGCGCAGAAAGATTCATGCGCTTGAGAACCTGCACATCAAATTCCTGATCAAACAGCGAAAGCGGAACTTGATAAATCGAAGGAGAATCTATGCAAGAAAGGACATGCTCTACCTCAACGTCGCAAAACAAAGCAATTTTTTCTCTAACTTGATCAGTTATTTCATGATCGGAGCGACACACAATAAAATCAGGCTGAACGCCAAGGGAGCGTAACTCTTTAACACTATGCTGAGTGGGTTTAGTTTTTACTTCGTGTGCAGCCGCGATATAAGGCACCAGGGTTACGTGAATAAAACAAACATCGCCTTCGGGGCGTTCCTTTTTAAATTGACGCGCCGCCTCAATAAAAGGAAGCGATTCGATATCGCCAATAGTGCCGCCAATTTCAGAAATCACGATATCGGCATTCGATTGATCAGCAATGCGACGCAGGCGATCTTTAATTGCCTCTGTCACATGAGGAATAACTTGCACCGTTCCGCCTAGAAAATCTCCTCGACGTTCACGAGCAATAAGACTTTTATAGATTGATCCTTGAGTAAAGTTGGATTCGCGCGAAAGATTTTCATCGATAAAGCGCTCGTAATGCCCTAAATCCAAATCGCCTTCATGGCCATCCTCAGTTACGAACACTTCACCATGTTGGAAAGGAGACATGGTACCCGGATCTACATTCAAATAAGGATCCATTTTTTGCATGGTTACCTTGTAACCACGGGCTTTAAGCAAATGACCCAACGAAGCGGCGGTAATTCCTTTTCCCAACGATGAAACTACGCCACCTGTCACAAAAATATGCTTTGCCATGATGCTCCTTAAATGATTTATCTCTTGATCTTTACTTACTGATCTTTGCTTGTCTTCTAATCTTCGCCAACTAGTTTTTGCCCATTTCAGTTCTATTCTAATGAGCTATGTTTCAAAACATTTAACATCAGTACTTCAAGGAAAGGTTTTACACACTCGAAACATCTATTGAGATAATGATTCGGCATCCATCGCGCTTGGAATGATGCTTTTGCATTCATAGCGCCCAGATTGATAGTTAGACATCCGTCGTGCTCGAATTGACAGATAGGCATTCATAACGCTTCTCTCCATGAATGCTTTGCAACGAAAAATAATCTGAATAACAGATTTTTTATAAGCCCGCTAAGCCCTGCTTTATACTAATTTGGTTACGACGACAATCACAGCTATCTACAAGATGAGAGGATTATTCCATGCGCATCGGTTTTGATAACGACAAATATATTGCCCTACAGGCTGAGCACATCCGTGATCGTATTAGCCAATTTGGCGGCAAATTGTATTTGGAGTTTGGCGGCAAATTGTTTGACGACTTCCACGCTTCTCGCGTATTGCCCGGCTTTGAACCAGATAGCAAAATTCGCATGCTTAAGCAATTAATTGATGACGTAGAAATTATTGTGAGCATCAATGCTAACGATATCGAAAAATCCAAAATGCGCGGGGATCTTGGCATCACCTACGACGAAGACGTGTTGCGCTTGCTTGATATTTTCCAATCGATGGGCTTCGCTACCGCAGGTGTAGTGATCACTCAGTTCGAAAATCAGCCCTCAGCGCTTGCTTTCCGTCATCGCCTCGATACGCTTGGCATCAAAAGCTACCTGCACTACCCTATCGCAGGCTATCCTTATGATACGGCACGTATCGTAAGCGAAGAAGGCTATGGGCGTAACGAATATATTGAAACCACGCATCCTCTCGTAGTAGTAACGGCTCCAGGTCCCGGCTCTGGCAAAATGGCAACTTGTCTCTCTCAGCTCTATCACGAGCACAAACATGGTGTTGAGGCTGGTTATGCAAAATACGAGACTTTCCCTATTTGGAATCTGCCGCTAAAGCACCCTGTAAATATCGCCTATGAAGCCGCAACGGTAGATCTCAATGACGCTAACACGATCGATCCGTTCCATCTGGAAGCCTACGGCGAAACCACCGTTAACTACAATCGCGATGTAGAAATTTTCCCTGTACTTAAAGCTATGATGGAGCGAATTTTGGGTACAAGTCCCTACCAGTCTCCTACCGATATGGGTGTCAATATGGCAGGGAAAGCAATCGTTGATGACGAAGCGGTACGCGAAGCGGCAAAGATGGAAATCGTACGTCGCTATTTCCAAGCAGCCGTAGAAGCTCGACGGAGCGGAAGTGGACAAGAATATGTTGAGCGACTCGAGCTTCTTATGAATCAGGCAGGCGTTGATGTCAATTATTCACCCGCACGATCTGCTGCTCTTCTCAAAGAAGAAACAACGGGACGTCCAGCAGGCGCAATGGTTCTTCCTGATGGAAGCGTGGTAACTGGTAAAACTTCAGATCTGCTTGGTGCTGCCTCTTCCCTTCTTATGAACGCCCTAAAGGGAGTCGCAGGTGTCGATGATGCCGTAGACGTCATTAGCAATGAAGTTATCGAGCCAATCTGCGAGCTCAAAACTTCGACGCTTAATTCAAGAAATCCACGTCTCCATTCCGACGAAACGCTCCTTGCCCTTTCAGTGACAAGCGCTACCGATCCGTTGGCAAAACAGCTTATCGACCATGCAGGCGACCTAAAGGGCTGTGATGCATTCTTCAGTGTGATCATTTCTTCCACTGACGAAAAGCTCTATCGAACCCTTGGCATCAATGTATGCTGCGAGCCAAAGTATGAGCAGCGCAGGTACTACCACCGCTAAGGCGGTATCTCTGCAATCAAATGGTCAGCGAGTGCACCTATGGTATACTCGCTGAAACCTATTCACTGACATATTGTTTAAAGTTTTCTAGGGTTCCGCTGAGTTATTCAGCTTTACTCAGGCTGGTCCAAGAGAAAACAGCTACCGATCGGTAGCCACCACGGAGGGATAAAAGCCCGGGAGCAACAAATGTTGTTCCCGGGCTTTCTTTATGAGAAAGGTATCGAACATGACCACGGTGAAATACATCCGCCACAAACGATCCTTGAAGATTCATTGAGCCAAAAGTAATCCACGAAAGTTTATCCCTCGCAAGATCAAAACAAACGAATGAAAGGAACGTCGTGACCAACTACGCCACCTCAATGTCGGACCCCTCTTCAAGACGAAAGCATAGTTTTGCTTGGATTTGCCTAGTTCTGTCGAGCTGCCTTGAAGTGGTCTGGGCTTACACCATGAAGCTATCTCACGGTTTTAGCGATCCCCTCTATACCGTCATAACCATCGTGATATTGGCAGCAAATCTATTCTTGCTCGAAAAGCCTGTTGCAGTATTAGGCATCGGAGTCTCGTATGGTGTCTTCACGGGGCTGGGTATTGTAGGCACCACTACCGTAGGAGCGGTAAGTCTGGGTGAGACGCTCGACCCCATCAAAATAGCCTCAATCGCCATCTTGATGATCGGCGTTATTGGTTTGAAGTTTTGCGACGCAAAAGAAGCGGCGCAAAAAGCAGCAAAAATGGTAGAACAATACAATTCGCAAACTATTCAACACGCCACTTCTCCTCAAGAAGGTGATGCCAAATGATGTGGATCGTTTTATTCATATCTTCGTTTTTTGAGCTTGGATTCACGGTTTGCCTGAAACTTTCTGAGGGATTTCGCAAAAAGAAATGGACAGTCCTTTGCATCTGTTCGACGATCTGCTCAATAGGGCTGCTCTCAATTGCGACAACCGAATTGCCCCTAAGCGTTGCTTATGCGGTATGGACCGGTGTTGGCACCGTACTAATTACATTGTTCGGCATTGCTGTGTTTAAGGAAAGCAAAAACCCTTTGAAACTGTTCTTCTTAGCTCTTGTTCTTCTAGGGGTTATAGGCTTACGTTTAAGCGGCGTTGCTCATTAGCGTGAATCTATCTCTATCGCGCATGCTTGCCGCGCTTTTTCGGCAAAAAACGCCCAAATAACTTACGCCCAATACGCTCCAGGACGGAAAATTCTTCAACACGGAAAAGCCGGCATAATCCAAACGATACAACCAGACCAACACATCCCGAAATCGCAAGAATGACAACCGCCTCTAATACGGCATTAATTGCAATATTTGCAAGGAGCAGCGATAAGCCGTTTGCCAAAATTCCCGCAAGAATCGCCCCTATTAAACCAGCGAGCGCAGACTTAACAAAAACTGCTACAATGCCACGATTGCCATAACTACCAACTTTGCTTCGCACGATAAGCGAGCAAATAACCATCATGATGGCATAAAATGCCAGGTCAGAAATGGGAATACCTGCTAAGCCTAGCACTTCAGGCTGACACAGGTACCAGTACCCTGCTACCTGACCCAAACGAACAATGAAATCGATAATCGCAAATTTCATAAAGCTTCGAAGTGCAGCAAAAACACGATACATGTACATATATCCCGCATAAAAAGGCAGGCTTACCACCCATATCGCCAGGATGGTGCCAACGTTAGCAACTTCCTCCGCCGTAAAGGCACCCGCCTGAAACAGCTGCATTAATGGCTGAGCAAGAGCGCCAACCAAGAACGCTAAGGGGATAATCAAAAAGAAAGTCGAACGCAAACCTGAGCGAATAAACCCTCTAAAGCCATCCCAATCTTCTCGCGCTGCGCAGTCCGAAAGTTCTGTCAAAAGCGTTGTCGAGAGCGATACTGCAATTACGCCGTACGGCAGCTGATACCACGTCCAAGCATAGTTGAGTGTGGAGGGGCCGTTCGGTGCCGCTTCCAGCGAAAACGCATTACGACAACTAAACGTAATCATGGTACCCGCAATATACAAAAACATAGGAGCTGCCACTTTAAGCGCTTCCACCAACATAGGATCGCGCAAATTAATATGTGGTCGATACTGAAACCCCTGTTTAATAAGTGCAGGTATCTGAACTCCAAACTGACACAGTACGCCCGCCGAAGTGCCAATTGCAAGCCACCAGAGAGCCACTTCTTGATTCCATGCAGAAAGCGGCACGAAACCAAACATCACAACGGTAACGACAATGTTATTAATAACCGGAGCCAAGGAGGGCATTAGGTAGGTTCGTTCCGCATTCAAAATGCCCGTAATAACTGCACCTACGCCATAAAGCAGAATCTGAATCGCGAAAATTCGGAAAAAGAAAATGGCAAGCTCTTTCGATTCTCCTTGGTCAACGGTAAAGGTTTGCGTTTCGATTACCGCAGGAGAAAAGAACGAGCATGCCAACGTTAAAATGCCTAGTGCAATGATAGTTATCGACAAGATATTTGAAGCGAAATCATACGCCCCTCTATTACCTTCCTTTTCTTTCATCAACAAATAGAGCGGCAAAAACGCCGTCGCCAAAACGCCCGAAGCCGCCAACTCGTAAATCATTGCTGGCATATTGTAGGCAATCTGATAGGCAGAAGTAAGCAACGTATTGCCTAAAGCAAAGGCCATTGCCCAAGTACGCAGCAAACCTGTAACGCGCGAACCCAGCGTACAAAGGGTAATCAAACCCGTGTTTTTTATAATGCTATCTTGTGAATCGTTTGCCATATGTCCTCGTGTTGCGTCTATAATTGATCGAATTCAATAGAACCATACTAAGGAAAAAATCATGCGTGTTCTGATAGTTCGCAATAATTACAACCCTAAGGCATTAGAGTCTGCATTGCTGCTAGAAGTATACCTGGCTTCGCAAGGAGTGGAATGCCGAGCTTACGATACTGACGATTTGCGCTCCTCGTTGTCGATGAACGAGCCCGAAAAGGTAGAAGATATTGATTCTTTCGACCTCGCCATTGTTCTTGGTGGCGATGGCACTATCCTTCGCACCGCTGCACAGATAAAGTACCGTCGCATTCCTATTTTAGGTGTCAATTTTGGTCACCTCGGGTTTATGGCAAACTCAAACGAAGATGGCATCATCCCAGTCGTTGCGGCAGCACTCGCAGGCGATTTAACGGTCGAGCAACGCACAAATTTACGCATAGATGTCTTTTACGAGGGCGACGAAAACGTCGAATTGGATCCAGAAGCTTCTCCTACCGAAGGATCTTCGGCGCAATTTTTTGCACTCAATGAATTGGTTCTTGCCCGCGGCGCTCAAGGTCGCGTAATAGATTGTCGTTACGCTGTATCAGGAGAAATGGTGGCGGACGTTAAAGGTGACGGTATCATTGTCGCAACCGCCACAGGCTCAACCGCTTATGCTCTTTCTGCAGGTGGTCCCCTGATTGCCCCAGGCTACAGTGGATTGGTTGTGGTGCCGATTGCTCCCCATTCCCTCCATTCGCGCGCATTAGTTACAGGTCCTTCCGATATAACAGAAGTATTTATGGACCCTTCTAGCGCCAACCGCGAAGCAACTATGTTTATTGATGGCGAAATTATTCCATCTGAGCGCCCCATTCGACGCGTTGTGGTTCGCAAGGGAGATGAGCCCACGATACTTTTGCGTTATAAAGCTGAGACATTCTACGGTCGCACTTCGCGCGTATTTTTCAATTCAGGAGGAAACGACGACTAGCCAATGTCTTAGTCAAACGTTCATATCAAACGCAATGCATATTTCGATAAAAGGGCTGGAAACAATAGCTTCCAGCCCTTTTTACTGCAACACTTCAAAGCTTGTAATCTCTAACCCTAAGGCATCACAAATCAGTGCATTAGCAAGACGCAAAAGGCGCCCGCTCCCTACCGAGCCTAAACTTACAAACTATTGATATTCAACACGGGTTGATCCCTGTTGCTGTAAATCCTAGTTGTTCTCTGGGCTTACCGGACGTCGATAATTCGGTTCGACCGTTAACAAGCGAGGACCATCTTCAGTAATTGCGATCGTTTTTTCAAAATGAGCAGAAGGCTTGCCATCACGCGTTACTACTAACCAGCCATCGCTCATAACCTTAGTGCGGTATGTACCGATGTTGATCATAGGTTCAATCGCAATTACCATACCAGGCTCAAGCTTCATACCATGATGTTTACGACCATAGTTAGGTACATTTGGTTCCTCGTGCATATTGCGACCAACGCCGTGACCTACATATTCGCGCACTACCCCATAACCAGCCTTCTCGGCAATTTCTTGAATAGCGTGTCCGATATCGCCTAGATGATTTCCAGGACGCGCCGCTTCAATGCCTGCCCACATACACTGCTCAGTCACCTCAAGCAGGCGCTGCTTCTCGGGGGAGATTTTACCCACAGGGAAGGTCCAAGCATTGTCGCCTACCCAACCACCAACGATCGCGCCCGTATCAACAGACAGAATATCGCCTTCTTGCAAGATGACATTTTTTGACGGAATACCATGAACAATCTGCTCGTTTATGGAAGCGCAGATAGACCCCGGAAAGCCACCGTAGCCCTTAAACGCAGGGATACCTCCCTCCATACGAATAAGCATTTCCGCCAGATGATCTAGCTCTTCAGTGGAAACACCTGGCTGCACACGCGCCCCCACCTCGCGCAAAACTTTTGCAGATAGGCGACCCGCTTCTGCCATCTCCTCAATCTCTTGAGAACTTTTCAAAATTACCCCATTGCGGGATCTTCCAAGACTCATTTGTTTAACCCTCTTTCTTATCTTTCGAGGCTAGAATACACCCTCTACCAAATATGCGAAAGCAGAAACACGTATTGCCTGCTCTAGGTTATGATGTGTCCATACATTTTATACGAGGAGAACCATGGAAAATAAAACCCCGCGACATCGCCACACCCCATCGGATCCCCGCGCACAGCAGCGCAATGTCATAGATGGAAGGCCGATCCCTAGACGTCGCTCATCAAGTCCTGCCTCATCGGCATCGGATGGATACTTCGATAGATCTCGCATTTCAGCAGACGACGCTGCTCATGTGTCAAGAAACAGCACTCAAAAGCCCTACCAGCCTAACCCAGATCCCTCCAGGCAAATGCCAAGCTGGGCACAGCAGCAAATGCCCCGCGGCACACGAGCAAATCAGTCGCGACAAGGAACGCGCCGTCAACAACGACCAAATTATCGGCAAAGCGAACCCTCACGTCTTCAACGAGAGCAGGTTGGGGAATATCATGAACCGTTCGTAGAGCAACCAAGTAAATCATTTGCAGCTCAGGAACCCCTTCAAAACCAGCCTTCCTGGTATGACCCCAATCGCACAAATAGTTCTCGAACCCCCCGTGCAACGCTTGATACCAGCCTCGAAAACCCTCGCTGGTACTCTCGCAATGAAAACGACGTATACGTAGGCGGTCGTCGGTCTTTTGGCGGGCATGCCGGCGCAGGTGCTAGAGCAGCAGGACGTGGCGGAAATTTCAGCGCTTCGGGTTCTCGCACCAGATCAAGACTGCCTTTCGTTATTGGCGGTGGCGTAGTTGTCCTTATTCTTTTTATCGTACTGATCGTTAATGTTGTTAATGCACTCACTGCTCCACAGCAACCTACACAAGAAGAAACGCTTCCTGTCTCAGAAAGTGCCCCTACTTCAACCTCATTCACTATCTCTTTTGCAGGCGACTGCACTTTGGGAACTGATTCAAGCTTTGACCCATCAACAAGCTTCACTGCGGTCTACAACGACGCAGAAGATCCCTCATATTTCATGAAAAACCTTGCCGACATTTTTGGATCCGATGATTACACCGTAGTGAATATGGAAGGAACGCTTACTGAATCCACCGAACGACAAGACAAAACGTTTGCCTTCAAGGGTCCAGCAGAATATACCGACATCCTTAAATCTGGCAACATCGAAGCAGCATCTCTGGCCAATAATCACTCGCACGATTACGGCGACCAGAGCTACAACGACACTATTTCTGCACTCGATAGCGCAGGAATCGTAAACTTTGGCTATGATCGCATTGCTTATGTAGAGGTCAAAGGAGTAAAAGTCGCCCTTATTGGTACCTACATGCTTGCCGAGGGATTAGACATTAAAGACGAAATGGTAGCAAACATTAACGCTGCTAAAAACGAAGGCGCTCAGGTCATAATAGTATTCACCCATTGGGGTATTGAAAAGGAAACTGTTCCTGGTGTCGATCAAGTTGAACTAGGTCATGCTGCCATTGATGCGGGCGCTACGATAGTAGTTGGATCACATCCTCACGTCATTCAGGGCTACGAAAAATACAATGGTCGCTATATCGTATATAGCCTTGGTAATTTCTGCTTTGGCGGCAACAAAAACCCTAGCGACAAAGATTGCATGATTTTCCAGCAAACCTTTACGGTAACGGGTAATGATGTAGCAACCGATGATGCAATTAATGTCATTCCCTGTTCAATTTCTTCCTCTTCGAGCAGCAACAACTACCAGCCCACCCCTGCTGAAGGAGATGAAGCAGAGCGAATTCTTGCAAAGATAGAAGAAAGCAATTCGAGCATTGCTTCGGTATCCGCTGAAGTTTCGGGCAGCAGCTCTTCGGAGGATTCTTCGAATGGCGGTAGCAACGCTAACGAGGCGAATGCTTAATGAGCTCTGATAAACCGCGCCAAGAAAGCCAAGAGTCGCCATCCCAGCAAAGCCAAGGGTCGCCTTACCAGCAAAACCAAGACCCGTTTGGCGTCCTTGGCAACCTACCTCGCACTATCGAAATTGCAGAAGATGGATCTCTGGCTCGCATTATCGACCAAACCAAACTCCCTTATGAATTGGCTTTTATTGACATCACTCAATGGGAACGCATGGTAGAGGCTATCAAGCGCCTCGAAATAAGAGGCGCACCAGCGCTTGGTATAGCAGGCGCTGGTGCTCTTTGTCTTTTTGCTGTAAATCAATGCAGACCCTCCTGCGTAAATTCCTTCATGGATGAGCTCTCGAATGTAAGTGATGCAATTGCGACTGCTCGACCTACCGCTGTCAATCTTTCTTGGGGAGTTCGTCGCGCCCAGAACGCTGCTTACCTTGCCGCCAACAAACCCATGTCAACCATAGATTCAATTAAACAAGCTCTTGTGCAGGAAGTACATACTATTCGCGACGAAGACGAAATCGCGTGTCGAGCAATCGGCAGTTATGGGGCAACTCTTTTTTCTTACCCAAGTAATGTGCTAACACACTGCAATGCTGGGTCGTTAGCAACTGCCTATTACGGCACGGCTCTTGGAGTAATCTACCGCGCCTTTACGCAAGGCAATATAAAATGTGTCTACGCCGATGAAACACGCCCGGTCGGACAAGGTGCACGCCTTACCGCTTGGGAACTTGCTCAAGCAGGAATACCCGTTACTCTCATCTGTGACAATATGGCAGCAAGTCTTATGGCACAAAACAAAATTGATGCTGTAATTGTTGGCGCAGACCGCATTTGTGCAAACGGCGATACTGTAAACAAAATTGGGACATACAACCTTGCTGTCTTGGCGTCATATCATCATGTTCCCTTTTACGTTGCAGCACCTACTTCAACGTTCGACTGGAATTTATCGGCAGGGAAAGATATCGAAATTGAGCAGCGCGACTCCAGCGAAGTACTCGCTAAGCCCATCGGAGGTGTCGAGGTCTTCAATCCTGCATTCGACGTTACTCCTGCCAGCTTGATCACTTCATTTGTAACCGAAAAAGGTATCGTTAAACCAACTGATTTAGATTTGCTCTCACACAACTGAAGATGCACTGAGATAAATCCACTGGATTCGGCACGCGTTCATACAGCTAAAGAAATACCACGCTAAATCCACAAAGTTACTGCAAAACAGCAAGTCGGTGCAGAAAATCAACGCTCGTGCACGATATACTTAAACCAATCGGCTCTTAAATATCAAAAAGCGCCACTTTTCCTAGCTTTGCTTACAAAAAAGTGACGCTTTGATACCCTAAACGCAAAACGAGTCACCTCAAAACGAACGATCAGAGCGCACAACCGTCGTTTTCTGCACCAACTTGCGCAATTTGACAAAGTTTACCAACTGAAAGGACGCTCATGAAAACTACTAATCACACCTCAGCTCCCGTCTGGTTTATCACAGGTGCAAGTCGTGGATTTGGAAGTGAATTTGCTCGTGTAGCGCTTGAGCACGGTTGCAAAGTTGCCGCAACAGCACGAAAACCAGAAGCGGTTACGCAAACGCTCGGCGAACACGAAAATCTCCTTCCGATTGCACTAGATGTTACCAATCAAGAGCAAATCGACGATGCGGTTAAAAAAGCAATCGATACCTATGGACGCATTGACGTACTGGTCAATAATGCGGGATATGGTATTTTTGGCGCGTTAGAAGAGATTAACGATGCTGAAACACGGGCCATTTTTGACACCAATGTATTTGGAGCCATGAACGTCACACGCGCAGTATTGCCGCACATGCGATCTCAAAAATCAGGAAGAATCGTTATGTTGGGATCTGCTGCAAGCTTAGCCTGTGATCCAGGTGGCGCCCTCTATGACACCACTAAAGCAGCACTCGCTTCGCTCAGTAATGTCCTAAGCCTTGAGATGAAGCCTTTCGGGATTCAAAGCATAGTTATTGCCCCTGGCATGTTCCGAACCAATTTCTTTGATGGATCATCCATCCAACGTCCTACAAGCCCCATGTCCGTCTACGACAACACGCCCGCCCGCGGAGCGGAAGACTATTGCCTAAGCAACAATTACCAACAACACGGCGATCCCGCAAAAGCAGCCGAACTTGTGTATCAAGTAGTATCTTCCCCTGAACCGATGCCAGCATGGCTCCCTCTCGGCAAAGATGCAGTAAAGAAATACGAGAAGACACTCACTCGCATGATCGAGGCTCTGCAACCCTACAAAGAGGCAGCATCAGATTTATTTGTCGAAGAATAATAGCAACATTGCTGCCATTTCAAATTGGCAGCAATGAACTTATTTGCGAAAACGTGCCACAAAAGACGCATCATCGCCTTCCTGTGGCACTATTCAATCCTGCCCTAAATGAGTGGTCCAACTGCCAAAACGCAGGGAACTAGACTCATTTTCCATGTTATTCCCTGAAACGCACTTAAAAACTCCGTAAGAATTGAATCCTTTACTTTTTTCGTCAATTTCGAGAACACAAGAGCATAACTTTTGTCACACAAATCAAGCACAAGGCCATCAGGAACATCTGATTCGAGATCAATCGAGATCCATGTTCTTCCATCGGAATAGTACCCAGGAAGAATATCTTCGGGAAACTCATTGCGCAATTCGATGATACGTTCAGGATTGCATTTAAGCGAAAGAAGATGACGCCCCGCATAAGGGGCTTTCGCGTTTGGGGCAGCTACAAATTCGCAAGCAAATTGCTTTTCACCAACCCAATAAACCATCCAACCCCATTTTTCGTGAAATTCTTTTCTTGCGCCTGGATGCGAGAGTAGACGCTCATTGATCTTTTGAAAATTCATGGCACTGCAAACCTCAAACAATTGGATGACGAATAACCGTCTTGAGATTTTCCGGTTTAGTACGTCTTGGATCACTAAGATATATTTCAAATAACTCAAGCGCTTGCTGATAGAAACCCCCATTCCGGTTGGGATCGCCAGTGCCCGCAACCGCTACAAAATTCATTGCAGGAGCCTCTATCAAACTTGGCTTTACTTTAGGAAGATACAAATCTTTGTATTCTTTTTTGAAATCGTAAGCCATTATTCCTCCCTACAAGAAAATCCTGTTCAGCAATTATATCAGAACATTTGTTCGTATTCTATCGTATTCTTTAGTGCTTACTGTTTGAAGTTTTTTTAATGCAAGTATCAAAGTTGCTTTGAGAAAGTATTTTATGCACTAAGTAATCTACAATAAGGTCCGTCTGATGCTTCTCCCAAAAAGTTTTCCGACACCTGCATAGTCTTTAATCCCTACAAAGGCACTTACCAACAAATGTCTTTTAGCAAAGATCCGAAAGACCCACAAAACACGTATATGCGTACAGGGCCTTCTTTGAAAGTTAATCAATAATCCCGGCATCCATGAGGTTATTTTGATAGCAGAAAAAATAAAACAAGCAGCTCTACCTTATAAAACATTCATCTGCTCTTTTTCCATAAAAGCAGCTATCGCCCTCACTTTGCTTTGCCTTTTTGGCCTCTTCATTGAACACATTCCCCCTGCCGCGATCGCGATAATCTGGGCAATTACCAGTGCGCTTTTTACTATCACTCTTGCCTACCCTTTTATCATTAAAAAGATCAACACCAAGGAAATGTTTCAAGATGGCTCAGAAATTTCGAAGCGCATAAACGGGCGCGTCGGCAGGCTTATCTTTTGCTTTGTAATTTCTGCTGTATTAGTAGCAAGCCTTATGATCGAAAGCCTTAAATGGACCATTCTTGAATGGGTATTAGTTTATTGCTCGATTCCTTTCTATTTTTCACTCGCAATTATTATCAATAACAAATGGATCAAAAAAGAATATAAACCTCTCTACCAACGACGCGGAACCATGCTCTTTACCTGGGGAATTATGGGAGCGGTGCTTACCATTCTTTTCGTGGTAATTTCCGCTATAACTGCAAGTAATATTTCGTCTTTTGGAGAGGCGTTTTCCTCCACAAAACTACTCTTTACCGGCTCTTCGTCAGCTCTGATGGAAGAAATCGGAAAACTTGGCTACCTTATTGATGGCTTCACCGCTTTTGGATTATCGGCACTAAGCAAATCAGAATACACTCTTTACTTTGTAGCAAATATCGCCTTGTGCGCCTCTTCCGCCTTTGCGCTTGCTCATCTTCTCAGTTTCTGCTCTGTAGAGTTCTCGGAACTCAAACGAGTATTTATTCCCATTGAAGAAAACTACAATACCCCTTTACGCATTAAAACCATCCTCAGTTCAGCACTTACTCTTCTTATTTTTGCTTGCGGAACTTTCGGATTGTTTTATTACGCGGAAGACCAAGCCGCAAACGCAAGAAATACCGAATCGTACACCGCAGTAGAAACATTCATTAGAAACCAGGTAAACCTTACGGTCTACGAGACCGAGGGAAAAACCTATGATGCCAACACGATAAATAAAACTATCAATCAGCTCTTTGAGACCAATCAGGAATACATTCAATCTCGCGACAACCTCAGTACGCTTATCAATGAATCGTATGACACCTGCGATAGCAATGTTGAAAGCTATGTTACCTGGTATTTTCGTCCGTGGTATGACGATCCCCTTGACAGTCTTCAACGTGGATTCGAAAACGTCACTAACCCCAACAGTACACGAAATGAAGAAGAGTATCGCGAACACCTCACTGAAAGAATAGATACCTTTAAGATTGCGGAAAGCGCTCAGAATTACAATCGAATCTTGGACGACCTCTCAACGCAGACCAAAGAAAAACTCCAGGAATTACCCGTCTACGAAATTCCCGACTGGCTAGCAGTAAGTACAAAGCCGTTAGATGAGCATCTTCAAGAGCTCCACGTAAAAGAAGAGCTTGTCCTTCAATATCCCCAGGGCTCCGATTCTGATGCTGAAACTTACACCAAAAGCATCAGAAAAGCCCTCCAAGATAGCCGCTCAGAAATGCTCAGCCCCATACAACAGCTCCTCGTGTAAGCTTCTTCCTCTTTATGAAGAAGTTGGTACCGTCTATTAGCAGGACAGGCCCTATAACCTTATCAATGGACTAATACCCTGAACTGCGCAAAGAACCACAATCGTTATCTACAGATCACAGCAAAGTATCTTTTTGCGATATCGAACTATACCCCTCCCCGTCTATTTACCACCCAAAATGAATCCCTTCGTTCTGTTTTTGACGAGACTACTACAATAGTTCCGTTAGGTTCAAATTGGTCAGAGGGTTAAACATTGAATGATTTTTTCAAAGAGCATTCTTCGAACTCCAGCATACTTTCGAATTTGATGCCCTTAATGAATACCTCATTTAAGCCGGGAAACTGCCGAAACATCATTAACCAATTCGAAGATCCCTCTGTGCGCATGATAGCTCACGCCGAGTATTGCTACTTTAGTGGTAAAGCGGAAGAGGCAGCACAAATAACCGAAGGGTACTTATCTCACGAAAACTTAGCTATAAGGCTTTCTGCTTGCTTGATTTACGCATACGCCAACCTGCCTCTCGGCAAAATCAATCAAGCGCGCTTTGCCCTAGCGGAAATGCAACTAGAACTTAACGCTCACAAGGATTCGCTACCCCAAGAAAATAAAGCGATTGAGGGATTTGTTACCTATGCAGCTTCGGTACTTTTGCATTTGCCTATGCCCAAAGGATTGCCTCCAGTTGAAGCATTTTTGCCACTTCTTCCTTAGGGCCTAAGAACGTTTGCTCTATACGTTCACGCCCATCAACTCTACTTAGAAGGAGACTATTCTCGCAGCCTTGGACTCGTTGAAGCGGCTTTAATGATGGACAATGCGACATACCCAATCCCGGAAATCTATTTACGACTTGTTGCAGTAATGGATTACATGAGCCTCAAACGTACCGAAGATGCACGTGCTCATCTCCTTGCGGCATGGGATCTTGCACGGCCCGACGGCCTTATTGAAGCATTCGGCGAACATCATGGTCTTTTGGGCGGAATGCTTGAATCGGTTATTAAGAAAGATTGGCCTGAAGACTTTAAAAAGATAATCGACATTACGTATCGCTTTTCTGCTGGATGGCGACGGGTTCATAATCCAGCAACGCAAGAAACTATAGCCGATAACCTTACGACAACAGAATTTGCTGTTTCTATGCTAGCCGCTCGAAAATGGACCAATAAAGAAATTAGTATTCATCTCGATGTCTCTGAAAATACCGTAAAAAGTTACCTTGCTTCTGCGTTTAGAAAACTCGGCATCTCTCGCAGGCAAGATCTCGAACAATATATGTTGAAATAGCAAAAACTGTCTACCTACTGCTGCTCTTCGGCATGCGTTTGGACCTCTTCTACGGGCATATCATCTATTTTTATACGCAACTTCTCAGTCGTGCCATCTAGATGATCAAACCGTTCGTTTTTAATATCCGAATTCAAGAAGACTACCGCATGACCAGCATCCATTGCAAAATGAAAATTCGCTTCACTTAAATGATGCAACTCGCCCGCAATAATTTTGTCGGTTCGCTTTGCTAAATTCTTAAGCATAAAGGCATTCATATGAAGGTAGTACAGCAGCTGAAGCGTACGATCGTTTACCGCCCGTCCCCGCTCGATATCTCTTCTAATTTGCGAAAGCAGACGCTCGTCAACGCGCTCCATTTCTTGCACCTTGTGAGAAATGGTTAGATTTCTACGTGCTTGCAGTAAAACGAAAACTATCGTGAGCACGATCAAGGTGCCACAGAGCACAAATAACAATCGGATAAATAAGGTATCACCAAGCGACATAGTGGAATACAACGCAGTTAGCGCTAATTGAGTACCAGCAGCCATTGAAACCGCAGGACCAAAATTGAGAAGAATAACGGTATAGCCAATCACCAATACAAAAAACAGACGTACCTCAAGAGGAATAAAGTGAATCACTCCAACAAACACCGCAATACCGATAAACATGCCAAGCGTCTGACTGCCCATCATCTTTATGGTTTCATCGCGATATGTGTTCAGCATCAAAAACGAAGTAAGAGGGATCCAAACACCAAAGCGCGTATCAAAATGAGCACTCATTATTTCTGCAATTAAAAATCCAACGCCTACGATTACAGAAAGCTGAATAGCAAACCTAATTTGCGGGTTTTTGTGCGAAAAATTATCGCTAATAAACCGAGCGCGATACTTCAATCCTTTCCATAAGGGAGTTGAATTATCGCGTGAAGTGGCGCTTTCCCTTAAGGTGCGAACAAGCGCTTCTAGGGTTGCTCGACAAGCAGTATCATGCTCGATATTATCCAGTTTATGCGTTTCTAGAAACCCTTCAAGCGCATCAATCATGGCTCGAACTTGCAAAATTCTCCCTTTGCCAAAAGCAAGAAACACCTCAGACAAATCCAGGAAATACATCTGCTCTTTTTCACCCATTGTCGATACTTTGCGAGAAGCAGCTTGAATCATATCGGCAATCTGCTCA
>UMJX01000163.1_pt1 | contig 16916 bp, 33 predicted proteins | sample 1966131 | NCBI WGS metagenome assembly UMJX01 (sample SAMEA4836162, study PRJEB28245) | human gut metagenome | biome: gut microbiome; material: fecal sample | place: Denmark | collected 2008 | reverse complement strand
ACATGTATCATAGCGAGTTAGTCTTATTTGCTCGCTTCAATGTCATTCCGACAACAAGACTAAATGATTTTTTATATTGCTACGTACTATTTATACGAGTATAACTAGAATCACTCATAATAAATTTATTTTAGGAGAGCAATTTTAATTTATAAAAAGGGGAAACATCAACTATCTAGTATCATTGATTATATGAAAGCATGAAAAAAGAGCTATTTTCTAGCTCTTGAACTTATATTCACTTTTTCACAATACAATTATAACACGGTTTTTTTATAAAAAAAGGGCAAAAAAAGGGCAATTTATTTTTTTAAATATTTTTTTGCATTATTAGTAATCCATTCTGCTATTGATATTCCTTCTTCTTTTAGTTTTGCTTTTAGTTCTGTTCCTAGTTCTTTATCGATATTTCCTCTTACTTCTTCATATTTATTCTTTTTCCATGCGTTTTCTTTTTTATAATCTCTTGACATATTATCACTTCCCTTTTATAATATTTGCAAAGAGGGAATTGCACTTCCCTCTCTACTATGGCTTACTTTTGTGCTTGTCGTTCTTGATTTAATTTGTATAAGTACATTTCAGTTTGCCATTTGTCGACTTTCTTTATGAAGGTCGGCTCTTTTTGTTTTTTTAATAATTTCTTTAGTATCATTTTCTCACCCCTTTCCTCTTGGTATGTATATATTATACACTACTGTGCGTAGTATGTCAATGCTTTTTTAAACTTTTTTTAAAAAACTTACAGCCTTTACGGTTGTAAGTTTTCTTTTATTTTATTTAATTCTTTATGTACTGTATATATAAGTTTTCTTTTTCTTCTTTTATAAACATCTTCACTTATATTAAGCTTATCTATTATGTTCCATTTGTTTTCTTCGCCGCTTCTGATATTCCTCTTCAAATATATCGTTTGCTATTGAATCTACTAACAGCAGTGCTTGAATAACTGCTTTATATTCTCTAATTGATTTTTGTAATTCTTCATTTTCTTCTAACTTTATTACTTTATTTAAAGTATTATCTCCAACCGAATATGGAGCTTTGGGTAATCCATCACATGGTGCTACACTTATATTTAATATATCTCTTTGAATATTTATTATATTAATACAATTATAATTATATCTTTTTAAGCAGCCTTTTGCTTCTCTATATTCTTCTTTACTTAATCTTCCCATGTTTTCCTCCTTCGTTTATAAATGCAACCCTGCATTTATTTTTCTATCTCTTATTTGTTTAGTTGTAAATCCTAGATCGTAATATGTAACACATTCTTTTACTGTATGTTCTTCTCCCCACTTATCTACTATTGTCTTTTCATATAGTACATGATTAGGATACTCTTTTACTTTTTTCATACCTTTAAAATTTTCTGGTACTTCCATTATTCTATTCCTCACTTTTCATTAGTTCTCTTTTATATTCTTGTACAATTTGAAACGCTTCAATTCCTCTTATTTTACTGCCTATTCTATTATCTATGTAATCATCTATTACTGCTTCTACATAAAATTGTAAATTGTTTTTTTCTTTGTAGAAAAATTCCAAAGTTAAAGTTTTATTCTTAAAATGTTTTTTGTTTTCATCAATTATCTTTATAATTAAAGTATCCCACATTCCATTTCTATAAAATTGAACATCTTTTATTTTTATATTTTTTCTATAATCTTTTTTTATTTTTTCTGAAATTTTATTCATTTTCTCTCCTCGCTTTCTAGTAGCTCTTGTAAAACTTTTATCTGCTCTAATAAATCGCTGCCACCCCAATAGCCTTTATCATCTGTCAGCTCTTCTACTTTCTTTTTTAATTCTTCTATCTTTTCTTTTACTTTTTGAATTGGAATATAATTTTTATATTTTATAAAGTTAGTGCTTTCAATATATGTTACTTGTTTTTTAAAGTCTTTTAATTCTTCATTCTCTTTTAATAAACAATCCACTATTTCAAAGAAAAAATCAGGTTCTATTGTGTTTATTATATTCCTATTTCTTTTTAACTCTTCATATGATTTTAATACTTCCTCATTCATTTATTCCTCACTTTCCTGATAATTGAGATAATCACACATCTTATTTTCTTTTAACAAAAATCTTCTTATTCTTTCTATTAATTCGTCTTTTTTCTCGTTCTCTTTTAATACTCTTTTATAGTCTGATAAAATATGTTGCATAGATTTTGGTATTTCCAAATCTACTGTTTCCCAGCCACCATTTTTAAAGAAATCACTGTCTGTTTCATTTATAGCACTATGTGCTAAATAATTTTCAACTATTTTTATATCTTCTTCAATATTATTTTCCTTCACTTATAACTCCCCCCCACAAGTTTTTGTTTATTGTTTCTATCTATTCCTACATAGCAACCTGTATCTTCTTCTTTTACATCTTTCCCTGGAAATAAGAAGCATTTATTGTTTATGTTATTCATACAGTCTTTGCATTTTATTAAATCTTCAAATAATTGCATTAAATCCACTCCTCTCCACACTTCTCACACTTATATACAATGTGGTCTATTTCCATATCTAAAAATTCACTTTTCATTCTTCCACCACATTCAGGGCAATGTAAACTAAATATATCTTTAATTTTTTCTATTATTCTTTTTATTTTTTCTTTCACTATGTATCACTCCTCTCCAATATTAAATTTTTTTAACATTCCATAATCATCAATTAAATCTTCAAATTCTACATCTGTTAAACCAAATATTTCTATATATTCATAATCATAACAATAATCAACTATTATTCCATCTTCATCATATACTGTTCCCATATTGTCACCTATCCAGTTTCTTGTATTAAATGCCTGTTCGTTAGGATAATTTTCTTGTAAAAATATTTTTAATTTATCTATTTTATTCATATCTTATTTACTCCTTTACTACTAAATCTGCTTTGATTAAATCGTATATTACACATAATTCATCACTGTATCTAACACAATCTTCAACAGGTTCTATGTATATACCTCTGTTATCTTCAAATATTACAATTCTTCCAAAAGTTACATTTTGAACATATGCTTTTTGTGTGCCCCTTGCATACATTACTGATTCCATAAATCCGAATTTTTCAAGTTCTTTTAAATCTACATCATCTCTTATTTTTAACATATCTATTCTCCTCCTAGCCTCTATCATGTAAGCTAATATATAAATCATGATATTTAATCATAATACAAAAATACCAACTAAAATCTCCTGTTTCGTTTGAACTGCTTTCATTAATTAATACTACAAATTTTGTTCCTCTAGGTAAACATTCAACTAAAGTATATCTTTCAAATTCTCCACTTTTTCCTTTTACATAAATATTATTTTCTTTAAATGCTCTTTCTCCATCTTCTGCTTTTTCAATATTTACATCACGACTATCTATACAACTTTCTATTAAACCTTTAATTGTATTGTTTCTACTCATCTTCTCCTCCTACTATCTTTAATATTTCTAATACATAATATTCTTTACCTTTATCAGCTCCCCATTCTTCTTTGCCTTGTCCTACTCTTAATTTACATCTGCACTTTATTTTTGGAGACATTTTAGAGTAACCATTTCTAAATATTATCTCTGCTGTTTTATCTTTGTAATTTAATCCAAATATCTTTTTAAATCTAGTATGGTAGTATTTTTTAAATTCTCTATATTCTTCCTTCTTCTCGCCACTTTTTATCATGTCAAACCATTTCTTTTTAATTGGTAATATTAACATTCTTCTCCTCCTACTTTATAGCAATTAGCACCGTATTGTTCTTTAGTTAAAATTACAACTATATCATCTTGCGTTTTTATTCTTCCGTTATATTCTTGTATATACATCCATCTTTCGTATTTTTCTCTTTCGTTTTTATAAATCAATATTCTTTTTGAATTTGCATATATACTAGCTTCTATTGCTAAGACTCTATATTCATTTACAAAATCTCCAACTTCTATCAAGTCTAATATATTATTAGAATGTTTTAACTTTTGGGCATCGCTCATTTCTATCGCATATATTGTATCTTTTGAACATTCTTTTAATATCTTTATTGGTTTATCTAAATTACACCAAAGTATTTCTACTGGATTATTTTCTGTTTGTTCTGTTTTATCAATATTAACTATTTTTCTTATCTCTCCATCTTCTGTTCTTATATAATCTCCTTCTTTAATCTCTTCCATTAATTCTCCTTCCTAGGCTAGACTTTATCTAGCCTTATATTAATCTTGTGACGTGATTGTTATTGGTACTATCATTTCTGGTAAATAATTAATTTCATAATGATATTTATCTACGTATGCCCCACTTACGTCTTCAACTACATACATAGTCCATTCATTTAGATAAATAAAATGTTTTTTATATTTCCCGTTCTCTACTTCTACTATGATTTCTAATTCATTATTTGCATTATTCTGTAGTGAAAAATTTCCTATTAACTCAAAAACTGGCTTATCACTTCTTGCATTTATTACAGATATTCTCCTTGTTACATTGAAATTATCTGCTTGTTTTCTTATATTATTAGAAACTCTATTTGACTCTGTACACCCTGTTAACACTATTGTTCCTATTACTAAAACTAATATTAAACTTATTATTTTTATCTTTTTCATTATTTATTACCTCCAACTTTTAAATTTTGTATCTCTATGTATAAATCTTTGCAATTTTCTTCTAAATCGCTTATCATACTTCTTTGCATTTCTGTTATCTCTTCTAATGCTTGTTTATCTTTCTTTAATGCTTCATATTTTACTGCTGTGTCCCATGCTTTAAAGCATATTATTAACGCTAATATTACTAGTATTGCTGTTATTATTGTTTGTATCTTAAAATCTCTTTTTATTTCGTTTACGGTCTTGTCTTGAAGTATTTTTACTTCTTCATATTTCTTTGGTTTCATTTGTGCCTCCTTATTTTTCTAATATTTCTGATTTACTATAATAAAGTGTTTCTATTCCATCGTAGTTATCTATTATAAAGAATGCATTATCTGGTATTTCTACGATTTCTAACTCTCCAAATGTTCCACTTGCTTCTTCTCCTAGTTCTTCAACTACTTCTATTAATGTCTTATCTTCTCTTGCTTCTTCTCTTAAATATAAAACATATTTTTCATAATCTTCTTTTGATATTTCTACGTTGTTTCCAAAATTTTTAGTAAAATATACTATAAAAAAATCGCTACCATCAGAATATTTGTATTTGCATTTATTGTTTTCAATAGTCATTGCGTATGTATATAACTCTAATCCTTTCTTCTTCGCATATAATTCATACGCTTTTCTTGATAATTCAAATCCTCCATAGCATTTATTTAATATAATCTTTCTCATCTTTCTTCTCCTTCTAACCTTTTTCTTGCGTTATTCCACTTCTCTTTGTGTACTTCTTCTGCAAATCTTTTTCTTTTATGTTCTTCATACTCTAGTTGTTCTTTATTTACTTTTAAACTTTCTTTAAATTCGTTCATTGTTTTCTCCTCTCTCTTCAAGTTTCATGCTTGAATAATATTCTCCGTAAAGTTGGATCCAGTCATCTAGTTTCATTGTAACTAGCCAGTCTTTTCTATTTTTTCTATGAAATACAGTTGGAAACTTATTGTCTTTTGTATCTCTTACTGCTTGTTCAATTGCTTCATCTATGTTTAACCTTTCAACTCTTTTACACTCAATATGTATATAATCAAGTCCTACTACATCATCAGCTTGTCCTGTATTTCCACAAAATTGTTGTGTTCTTCTGCAGTTATAACCATATTCTTTTAATTTATTTGCTAATTCTCTTTCTCCTGCACTTCCGTTTCTTTTTACTGTTAATACTCATTTGTTATACCCCCTTAAAGTTTATTTATATCTGTAAACACACTTATTTGTCCGTTTGCTAATACTCCGTTTAATCTATCTACACTTATTCTGTGATATTCTGGATCTATTTCTATACCTATGAATTGTCTTTCTAATTCTTTAGCAGCAACGCAAGTAGTTCCACTTCCGCTAAAACAGTCTAATACTATATCCTCTTTATTGCTTGAATTTATGATTAAATTTTTTATTATATTTATTGGCTTTATTGTAGGGTGTTTATACTTCTTTTTGTCTTCTACATTTGCAGGACTTATATATATTGTTTTTTTTGTTTCGTATGTTCCTTTTATCTTATAACCTCTTTCTCTAAAATATAAACAATATTCTTTATCTGTTATATATTGATTATTTACAAGTGGAATTGGATTTGTTTTGTTCCAAATTAAAACTTCAAACAAGCAATTCTTATCTTCGAAATAATCAAAATATTGATGTAACTGCTCTTTATTGCACCATATATATATATTAATTTTTTTTAATACTCTCATTAATTCATCTAATATTTTCAAATCATAATTGTTGTCTAACCCTTTACCTTCTATTGCGTCAAAATATCTTACCCCTCTGTCTTTAAACAAGCCAGTCATCTTCCCTCCCCCTGTAAATTTATATGGAGGATCTATTATAATTAAATCTATACTATTATCTGGAATATCTTTTATAAGCATATAGCTGTCACCTAATGTTATTTTATTTAACATATCTTCAAATTTCATATTTTCATTTGTTCTCCTTCCACTAGTTTAAATTTCAATTGCTCTATTGTGAAATACTCACACTCTTCTACTCCTTTGAAGTTTTTATCTTCTAACTTATTACATCCTAAACATTTCTTGCATAATTCTGTCATAAGCTAATCCATTCTCGGTATATGTTGCATATTTAATGCTTCCAAACCTTTTTGTGTCATTCCATATACTGCTACTTGTTTTCCCGTATATTGGCATTTTCGCTTGTCTACTACTTCTACATACTTCATACTTTCCAATTCTGTTAGCCTTGGAGCTGTGTAATTTCTTTCTGTACTTGGTATGTATCCTAATTCATATAATTCTACTGCTATTTCTTTTGCTGTTTTATTTCCATAGCATAATCTGTCTAGGATTTGTTGATATCTTATTTTTTGTTTTGGTTTTATATCTTCAAAGCTTAATTGTCTTGTTATTGCTGTTATCATAAATTACCCTCCTTTATTTGCGTACAAATTGTCAAGTTCGCTGGTCTTATATTGTCTTTGTTCATAATTTTTATCTTGCTCTTGTTTTAATGGATAAAAACTTTTCCAACCTTTTAATACTGTTTCATTTATTATTTCTATTTGTGTTGTTTCATCTGTGCTTAACTTTTTTAATTCATTAAGAGCTAACTGCATTGCATTTTCTGTTAACGGAGATCTGATTTTTTTTCTCATTTCTACAAAGTTATCTAAAGCTTTTTTTAATTCTTCAGGATAGTCACTATATATATTCTTAATGTTATTAACATTCTTTACATTATTGTTTGTGTTATTTTGTTGTTCATTTGTTGTTATTTTGTTGTTATTTTGCTGTTCAAATTTTCTTTTATCTGCTTGATAATCGCTGTATTTTTCAATAGTTATAACTGTGAATTTGTTGTTGCTTTTTGCTGTTATCATTCCGTATCTTTTCTAGCAATTTTATATATCTATATATTGTGTTTTCATTCATTTGTAATTCATCAGATGCTTTTTTTCTTCCAAAAACAAATTGTCCTTTTTTTAATTCAACAACTTGCTGTCCTACTAATTGTTCTCGCTCTTCATGAGTTGCTTTTAATAAACACCATATCCATATTTTTAGAGCTTTTTCATTCTCCCAAATGGGAGATTTCATTATTTTTCTATATAATTTTATCCATGTTTCTTCCATATTCTCTCCCATAATTAAAGGGTAGTTCTTATGCCTACCCTAGATGTAACTTTTTCCTATTAATTTAATAAATTCTTCTTTTATATGTCCTTGATTTATATATCTTTTTTCACATTCTTGCTTTAATCTTGTATCTAAAGCATGTCCTAATCTTCCATGTACTCCTATTGTCCCTCTGTGGTGTTCTTGACATAGATATACTTTAAATCCATTCTGTTCTGATATTTTTCTATTTGCATTTCCGAAAAATATATGATGTTCTTCAACTGGACTATATAAGCCACATATATAACATCTTTTTTCTTTCTGCATAATTGATTTCATATAAACCTCCTTGAAAGGGGCGATAGTGGCACTAATACAATAATTCCTTACTCTTTTTATGTTTAATTATCTGCTACTAGTGCCACTGTTTTAGTAAGCTATCTATTTCTTGCTTTGACTTTGTTTCTAAATTTAGTGTTTTTGCTTCTTGTATTAAAAATTCTATTAACAAACTCATTTCTTTGCTATCGTATGAACTTGAACCATAATAACAATGCACTTTGACTGCTTTGTCTTTTTTTGACACTTCTTTTACTAAATAGCCTAAACCTTGTCTTTCCCATATTCTTTTAAATTTCTCGTATGTACTTTCTTGAACAATGAACGGTTCAAATATTCCTATGTTATTTATTGCATCTTTATATATGTCTTCTTTAGTTGTAATCGTTCCATCTTTACTAATTTCTTTTGCTATCATGTCACATAGCACCCAACAATAAGCATTTGCATCTAAACTACGTTTTTTATACCATTTTTTTAGCTCTATATTTAGCTTGTCTTGCTTTTTTAATTGCTCAATAATCTCTAATTCATTTGTATCTAAAAGTAAGCTAATTTTTGATTTATGCGTTTTATAGTCTATATTTATATCTGTTATTTGACCTGTTGTTTGCATACTTTTCTACCTTTCTACATGTTGATGCATTAATACATATTCTGAATTTTCTCCCATGTTATTTAATAAAAACTCACTAGCTTGTTGCTTACTTAAATGACTATCTTTTGCTCTAAACTCATAAACATATTTACAATCTTGTTGTTTTTCTCTTATTCTTTCTCTTATTTCATCTTCATCATAATTGCCTTCAATAAGATATAAGTCATAATTCTTTGCACTTATTCCTTCAACTGTTTTTGTGTCTGTTATATATATAACTTTATAGTTGTCAAATAGCACTCTATAACCGCATTGTGGTACATCGTGATATAGTTTAATTGGTACAATTTTAAATAGCTTATAATCGTATCTTGTTCCAATTTGAAGTATGTCTATATTTTTTCTTTTAACTCCACAGGCTAAAAGTGGTTCTAATAACCATTCACAACAAGCAAATCTTAATGTTGGTCTTTCTTCAGCTAATTTTTTTATTGTTTCTTTTTTGAAATGATCCGAATGTATATGTGTAAGAAGTACTATTTTTAACTTTTTATAATATCTATCTAGTCTTTTAAAACTCACTCCACAATCTATTAAAATTATGTCTTTAATTATTGTTGCATTTCCTGTACTGCAACTCGATACAATTTTATAGTTCATTCATTGATACCTCTTTTGTATCTTCTGTTTGTTCTTCTATTTCCGCTTGTACTTCAATAGGAGACTCTTGTTGGATTTCTTGCTGCATTTCTTCTGCTTCATACATTCCTGCTAAATCTTCTACAAATGTTTCTCTTAATGCTCTAACTTTAGCAACTTTTTCAACCATTGTTGCTCCTTTATTACCCCAGTTTGAATTTAATTGCCCTTGACCTGTCTTTTGTGCTACTTCATTAAAGCTTACACTCGAATAGGTTGGATGTGTCCAATCTTTTCTATAAACTCTTGCCCATCCACCTACAAGTTGCTCATTTCCTAATCTAAATGTTCCTTGTCTTTCTTCTACTGTTCCATCTTCTTTTTGAATGATAATTCCACATTCCATTCCATCGTAATTTGGGTTTAAAACTGCTCTTTTCAATATTGCGTCTTTTCCAACAACTAATTGTGCTGGAGAACCAGCTTTATACTTTATCAAATATGCTTCTCTTAAAAATGGATTTAATTTTCTAACTTTGCAAAGTTCGGTAAACAATTTAAATTCTTGATTTGTAATAGGAACATCACTACCAACTATGTATTCTTGAACTATTTTAGGAGTTAATTTTATTTCTTGACCTTCTACTTCAAATTTAACTACTAATTCTTGATTTGATTTTTGTACCTCATTACTCATAATCATAACCTCCTGCTATTAAAAATTCTTTTAAAGTTTTTAACTTTGCCCTTGTTCCTTTTACTGTAAATTTTAATGTTAAAATTTCTTCTATTTTTTCTTCTACGGCTGGTGCATTTAATATTGTTGGCTCACTATATTTGTCTGATTCTTTCGCAATATCAATAATAGATTTTTGAAGTTCTTCTTCTTGTTTCATTCTCTTCTTTTCTTCTTCAATAGCCTTAAATCTATTTGTCACCATTGTTATTGCTTGCGATACATTTAATGTTTGTTTGTATTCTACTAATATTTCTGCTTTATGTTCTTGTGTTTCAATAAGTTTTAAATCATCTACTATTTTGTCTATAAATTGTTTTGCTTGTTCTTTTAAATTTTTTACACTTGCTGATAATGTTACGTTTATTCTAGCTTGTCCGTATGTAATAAAATCAATATTACTTGCTACTTTGTATTCCTCAAAATAGTCTTTTATTTCTTTCTCTTTTTTTACTTTTAATTCATTTTCTGTACTATCTACTTTGTTTTTTAATTCCATATCAGCATTTCTGTATTTGTCTGATACATATTGTTTATAAATTTCTTCAAAATTCATATATGGAGCTAATATTTGTTCTTTTACTAGTTTTCTTTGTGTTTCCAACTCTTTAAACTCTTTATTTAAGTCAGCTCTTACCTGTTTTACTTCTTTTACAGTTTCTTCTGTACAAATTAAGCTTTTTGCATTTTTAACCTTTTCATCTATTTCTACAGATAATTGTTTTAAATTTTCTTCTATTAAAGGTAATTGTTTTACTACTATTAGATCTTTATTACTATTCATGTTTATAACTCCTCCTCAAAAATACTATCTTCGTAATCTCTATCTTCTCTTTCTGCCCATACATCATCTGGCATACAATTTGATTTATATTCATATTCTGGCATTACCATTAGGTTTTCTACTGGTTCCATATTATTGCTCCTTTCCACAGTCGCTACAATAATTATCATTTTTATTTAGTACTTTTCCACATTCTTGGCAAACTTTAAAAGATTGTTGAGATTTCTTTAATACAATCTCTTCTCCTCGCGTAAATATTTCTATTGAGTCTTTGGCTGATATTTCTAAATTCTTTCTTAACTCACTTGGTAAAACTATTCTACCTAGCTCGTCCAATTTTCTTACTATTCCTGTACTTTTCATTTTTACATCTTCCTTTCCTTGACTTTTTTTGAAAGAATCTGTATAATAAATGTATGTGAATTTATACAAATTCTTATTTTGAACTAGTTTTGATGTGATGGTTGAACTAGTTCTCTTTTTTTAGCACTTAAATTATTAACTAGAAACTCTATGTTGTTTTCTAAATCTTTTATTTTAGATTTTAATTGTTCTTTTTCTGCTATTTCATTTCTTATTAATTTGTTTCTTTCTGCTATTTGTAGTTCTGCTTCTGCTAATGATTTTCTGCTTGAATCAATTAAACTTTGCATTTCTTTTCTGCTTCTAAACATATTCCTCAACTCCTTTCTTACTTTAATAAATAACTTATAAACATTACGTCATATACTAATGCTAGTAAAAACATACATTCTGCTTTTAATATGTTTATTGCTAATTTTGCTTTGTTTATTTTATGTTTTTTCATTTGTGTTTTCCTCCTCAATTTGAATTATTTCATATATTGTCTTACAAAAGTCTTCTATAAATTCTTGCATTGTTTTACCTCCTGTGTTTCACGTGAAACGCTTTTAGCGAGATTGTAAGGCAAAAAAATATAATCTTTATCAATTTTATAAAGTTCCTCTATTTCATTTAATTTTTTCCATGTTGGACTTGTAATACCTTTTTCCCAACTTCTTAAAGTGCTCCTATCTATTCCTAATAATTCAGCCGCCTTTTTTTGTGTAAATCCTGCATTTACTCTCGCTGCTTCCAAGCTTATTTTGAATTGTTTCAAATTATTCACCTCCTTAAGTTGTTCATATATTATCACGTTATTTGCGAGATGTCAATACTAAAAGCGAGATTTTTTTAAAAAAATGTTGTATTTTTTTCGCCGATAGCTTATAATATAGACAGGGAGTGATTTTGATGGAAAAAGATAATCAAAAACAAAAAGAAATCTTTGCTAAAAATCTTAATTATTGGATGAATAATCGAGGCAAAACTCAAATGGATTTAATGAATGATTTAGTTTTGTCTTCTTCTACTGTTTCAGATTGGTGCAACGCAAAGAAATACCCTAGAATGGGAACAGTACAAATGTTGGCAGATTATTTAGAAATCTTAAAGTCAGATTTAATAGAAGAAAGAAATAAAAAAACAGATAAAATTCCTGTATTAGGTATAGTAAAAGCAGGATATGATTATTTAGCAGAAGAAAATATTATTGGATATGTTTCAGTTAATGACAACAGTTTAAAAAGCGAGGATTGTTTCGCATTAAAAGTAAAAGGTAATTCTATGGTCCCTGAAATATATGAAAATGATATTGCGATAATAAAAAAACAAAGTGATTTTGAAAATGGAGATTATGTAGTTGCTCTTATTAACGGCGATGAAGCTACCCTAAAAAGAGCTTACAAAACTGACACAGGATTATTATTGCAACCTGTAAATCCTTCTTTTGCACCTTTAATATTTGATAAAAATGATATTAATACGTTGCCAGTTGAAATAATTGGAGTTCTATATAATATTACAAGGAGTTTTAAATAATGTTAGCTTATGGTTATTGTAGATATTCTTCAAATTTGCAAGATGAAAAATCAATAGAACAGCAAAAAAACGAGTTAGAAGAATATGCAAAAAATAATAATATTTCTATAATTAAATATTATATTGATGAAGCTAAATCTGGAACAAAAGATACTAGAGATAGCTTTCAAAATATGATTTCAGATGCCTGCAAATCAAAAGAGATCCAAGCTATTTTAGTATGGAAAACAGATAGATTTGCACGTAAAGCTATGGATAGTTTATATTATAGAAATAAATTAGAAAAAGTAGGTATTAAATTAATTTCAATAACGCAACCTATTGATACAGAGACTCCAGAAGGAAAGTTAATGTCAACAATGTTAGCAGGAATGGATGAATATTATTCTCAAAACCTTGCCTCTAATGTTAAAAGAGCCTTGAAACTTAATGCCCAAAACGCACAATTTAATGGTGGGATTGCTCCTCTTGGATATGATGTAGTAAATAAAAAGTATGTTATAAATGAACGAGAAGCCTCTTGCATTCGTTTTATTTATGACATGTATATAGAAGGTTATTCTTTAATAGAAATTGCTTTAAAATTAAATTCAATGGGATTTAAAACAAAAAAGAATAAGCCCTTTAGTAAAACTTCTATTTATGACATTATAGGAAATGAAAAATATATTGGTAAATATATTTTTAATAAAGGAACCAAATCTAATCATGATGGAATTAGGGCTGACGCTATAATACTTGAAGATGCTATTCCACAAATAATTTCCAAGGAGACTTTTGAAAAAGCTATGAATAAAAGAGTTAAAAGAAAAAATGCAGAGAATACTGCTAAAAATTTTTATTTATTAAGTGGTTTAATAAAATGTGAATGTGGTGGTTCTTATATAGGTACTACTATCAAAAAGCAAAAGAATGGGAACACTTATATTTCTGGGTATTATAGATGTTCTAATCATAATAAATTAGGCAACTGTAAAATGCCTTCTTTGAAACAAGAATTAATAGAAAATAAAGTCATTAAAATTCTTACAGATGAATTACTTAATGCTGAAACTAGGGAAAACATTGTAAAAACAGTTAATGTTCAATATATAGAAGCACAAAAAGACTGTAAAAACGATGTTGAAATCTTAAAAGAAAATTTATCATCTATAAAACAAGAAATAAACAACATTGTAAATGCAGTTGCTAAAGGATATGCTACTGATTCATTATTAAAAAAATTAGAGGAAATTGAAAATACAAAGAAAAATATAGAAGATGAAATTCATTTCAAAGATAATATTGCTACACATAATTACATTACTTCTGAAAAAATAGAAGAAGTATTAAAGAAAGATTTATCAGGATTAAAAGATAAGTCAAAAGAAAAATTAAAAATACTGGTTCAAAAATACATAAAAAAAATCGAGGTTAAGACTACGGAAATCTTGATATACCTCGACTTTGGAGAAAACTCTCCTAAAAAATTGGTAGCGAAGATGTGATTCGAACACATGACCCTTCGGGTATGAACCGAATGCTCTAGCCAACTGAGCTACTTCGCCATATGGAACTTGTATTATTATAATAAGTTTAAAAGGGTTTGTCAATAAAAAACAGAAAATTTTTAAAATTTTCTGTTTTTTATGTGTTTAAATTAGATTATCTTTCATCTCTTTTACTATCTTCTTTTTTCTGAATATCTTTTTTTTCTTCGAATTTTTCTCTGTATACTTTTCTTTTTGGTAATTCAACCACTTTTTGCTTGTTTGTTTTCAAAGATTTCAAAAAGTTATCTTCAATTGCTTCGGTTTTATCTTCTTTTCTTATTTCATCTAATTCTTTTTTCTCAGCTACAGAAAGATTTCCTTCATTAAATTCGTTTGGCTCCTTACTTACGAATGCCTTAATTGCATTTATAATATATCCCATAAATTTCTTCTTAAATTACTTTAAGAAAATTCACCTCTTTACTCTAAATTACACAATTCTATAATTAGTTTACCATAAATGGGTAGTTTTGTCAAATTACATTATAGTTTTTTCTTTTTTGTGCCAAAATTCCCCGTCCATTTTGGCATATTTATTGCAAATGTTGTAGGGGTCGCACTCTTGGGTGACCCAAAGGCATCGTAGTCTTTGCAATATACATATTTTGCAACAATTTAATTGCAGGTCGCCGAGGACGGCGACCCCTACATTTTTTGATTAATTTTCGGACAGCCTGCCGTTCCTTTTTACACAATAAATGGGAGCAGTAATGCTCCCTATAATATGTTTAATTCATATAATCTTTTAATTTTTTGCTTCTGCTAGGATGTCTTAATTTTCTTAATGCTTTTGCTTCTATTTGTCTTATTCTTTCACGTGTTACTTGGAATTCACGTCCAACTTCTTCTAGTGTTCTTGCTCTTCCATCTTCTAATCCAAATCTTAGTTTTAGTACTTTTGCTTCTCTTGGTGTTAATGTATTCATAACCTCTTCTAATTGTTCTTTTAATAATGTATATGCTGCTGAATCTTGTGGTGCTGGGCTGTCTTCGTCTTGTATAAAATCTCCTAAATGGCTGTCGTCTTCTTCTCCTATTGGTGTTTCTAGTGATACTGGATCTTGTGCAATTTTTTGAATTTCCATTACTTTTTCTACTGGTATTTCCATTTCTTGAGCAATTTCTTCTGGAGTTGGCTCTCTACCTAATTGTTGTAATAGGTGTCTTGATGTTCTTATTAATTTGTTAATTGTTTCTACCATGTGAACTGGTATTCTTATTGTTCTTGCTTGATCTGCTATTGCTCTTGTAATAGCTTGTCTAATCCACCATGTAGCATAAGTACTGAATTTATATCCTTTTGTATAATCGAATTTTTCTACTGCTTTTATAAGTCCCATATTTCCTTCTTGAATTAAGTCTAAGAATAGCATTCCTCTTCCTACATATTTTTTTGCAATACTTACTACTAATCTTAAGTTTGATTCTGCTAATTTTTGCTTTGCTTCTTCGTCTCCATTAATTACTCTTTTTGCTAGTTCTAGCTCCTCATCAAAACTAAGTAATGGAATTTTTCCTATTTCTCTTAAGTACATTCTAACCGGGTCATCAATATTAATACCATCAAAGTTCATTGTATTAATATCTTCTACCTTTATGTCTTCTACTTTTTCTAATTCTTCAACATCTGGTTCTTCATCAAAATCGTCTTTTAAAACATCTACTCCCATTTCTTCAAATGCGTCAAATACTTTATCTATTTGTTCTGGATTTATATCTCCTAATTCTGTGGCAAGTTCCCCATATGTTATTTTTCCTTTTTCTTTGGCTTTTTCTACTATATCTTTTACTTTTTTAGTTGTTTCTTCTTTTGTTTCTTTATTTGCATTATCTGTTTTTGTTTCATTCTTTTTTGCTTTTTTATTATTTGCTTTCAAATCTTCAATAATTTCTTCATTATCTTTTTTTGTTCTTGCCATTATTTTACCTCCTATTTAATTTGTGCCAATTTTATAATTAATGTGTGCAATTCTTTTTCCAATTCACTGGCTTTTTCTTTATCTAAATTAGCATTATTCAGACTCTGTATAATTTCGTTTCTTCTTGCCATTAGTTTTTCTTTTTGATAATTATTTATTACATCATCTAATGCTTTTTTATTATCTTCTATTTCGTAATCATCTGCCATAATTCCTGTTAATGCATTTACAACTTGCTCGTCATCTGCAAACATATCTACTAAGCTATTTATATTACTATTTCCTTTTTCAAATTCTTCATACAATCTTCTCATTATTTTTTGATTTGCTTCACTTTTGAAGTCATTTGGATTGATAATGTCTTTTATTTTGTTATATACCTCTTCTCCTCCATCTATTAATAATGAAATAATTATATTTTCTCTTTTTTCTAGTTCTGGATTTATTTCTTTTTCTTGTCTTTTTATTGTTGGTTTTCTAATACTAGAGCTTTCTAATATTTTTGCTCCTTTATTATTTGAATATTCATTTTTATTTATTTGTGCATATATTGCTTCTTTTGATATGTTATAGTCACTTGATATTTTGTCTATATATATTTCTTGTTCAATTTTGTTGTCTACTCCGCCTAATATTTTTGCTATTTCATTCATAAATTTTATTTTGTCATTTGTATTTTCTATGTTTAAACCTTTTTTTAATACTTTTATTTTAAATTCTACTAATGAAATTGCATTTTCTACTAAGTCATTA
>UMJX01031985.1_pt1 | contig 17020 bp, 4 predicted proteins | sample 1966131 | NCBI WGS metagenome assembly UMJX01 (sample SAMEA4836162, study PRJEB28245) | human gut metagenome | biome: gut microbiome; material: fecal sample | place: Denmark | collected 2008 | reverse complement strand
TGTAGGGGTCAATCACGAGTGCGTCCGCGGAGATGCGCACGGATAGCTGCGCAAGCGACGTTTCAACCCGGTGTCCGCGGACAAGCAGCCGGTGCGAGTTAATGCCGTAGGGCGTGCAGGTGACGAGCGTGCACAAATCCATGCCGTCATAGATTTGCAGTGCGCTGACGTCATGCGGCTCAACAATGAGAATTTGGTCGATTTCGTAAGTCAGCACCTTGTCCAGCACGCGGAGGGTGAAGGTATCGCCGTAGGTGAGCTGGTCAAGGTTGGTAAAGAGCTTGGCGGAGGGCAGCCCTCGATGCGCCGAGAAGGCGGAATGCGTCCCCGGTTCGCCAGTCGGCAGGCTTGTGCCCTCAATGTGACCGACGGCGACTTGAAGCACGTTGGCGTTCGTCGAGTGATACAGCGGCAGCGTCACGGCAATCTGCGGGATCTCAATCACCCCGATGATGCCCGAACCGCCGACATTCATCACCGCGTCGTACTCCTCGCGCTCCTCGTCGGTCATGATTAAGCGATCAACGGTGGACTGTGCGCGGAGTTTTTCGTTATAAGCGTTTGCCGCCGCCCAATCCGCTTCGTAATCCTTCTTGGACTCCTGCTCCACCACCGTGTTGTAGGTAGCTACGGCACGCGACTGGTGGAAGGAATTGTAGAAATCCGACACGGACGGGTACAGAAGGAGCGCCAGACCCACAAACAGCACCACAAACAGCAAAATGGTTGTCATATTGCGCTTCATGAGCCGCCTCCTTTCTGCAAACATGCTCCATTATTTCCACTTGGGAATGCCGGGCGGCGGCATTGCGCGCACCGCCCGGCAGGGGTTTCATCAGAACATGGGGATGTTCAACGAATTGCGGGAGAGAAATTAGATTTCGTCCGCTTCGGCCTTGCGGCGAACGATGAGGATGAGCGCCGCGCCCACGAACATCATGCCGCCCAGCACGTAGAAGATGGTCGTGCCGATGCCGCCGGTCTCAGGCAGGGTCGCACCGGACTTGTTGACGAGCTTGTTGTTCATCGTAGAAGCCGCCGTGAGTTCCATGGTTGCACTTGCACCACCAGCAGCTTCCTTGTGGTCTGCCGAAATCGTGATGGTGACAGGATCCAGCGGATTATAGGTAGCAGGAACCGTGGTTTCCTTCAGCGTGTACGTGCCGTGATCCAGACCGATGATGTTGAACGTACCATTGGCTTCCGTAATCATTTCATTGTTTGCGACATCCGTATAGGTATCATTCGGCTTCGTGGTGCCTGCGACAATGTAATTGCCAGCGGCATCCTTCCACAGCGGAACAACACGATCATTTTGGTCATAAAGCGTGAAGCCAGCGCCAGGCAGTTCGTTGCCTGCTTCAGCCGTGTTCGCATACTTCGTGTTGTTCACAACATAGGTGAAGAGCCACACATGGTCTTCCGGCGTTTTGCCCATGCCATCAGCATTGGGGTTGTTGGAGTATTCCAAATCGACGCTGTTCTTGTTGTCCGTGCTGGTTGCGCTCGCGTTGAAGACCTGCGCTTCTTCGTTCAGATACGCCGTGTAAACAACCTCAACCGTAATCTTGTCCGTAACAAGGATGCTGGTGTTTTCTCTCATCACCTTCTTCAGGTCTTCGATTGTGAGCGTCCAAGACGGCTTATCCTGATTTTCACCAACCTTGCCTGCGCCCTTCTGACCAGGCGTTGCAGTGCAAACATAATCGGTAGCTTTCAGTGCGATGCCGTTCACCTTCACAGAATCAATCTGAACAAAGGTAATGCCCTTGGACATGGTGTCGTTGAAGACCAGCTTGTACGTCGGATAGTCATTATAATCCGCATTGACCGGAATGGTTGCGACCAGACGGAACTTGAAGTTTTCAAACAGCGCGTGGTCGGCACTCTCGCCCCAGCCTTCCGGATTCACTTCTCCGCCGTTCTTTTCGGCATCAGCAACTTCGTCCTGTACCTGCTTGTCCACAGAGGGCTTTTCAGACTTTGCAGTCGCAACGATGTCCTGATCCAGCACCTTTACAATCAGCAGCGTGGCAGCGCCGTCCTTGCCTTCCAGCTTTGCCTGATTGTCCCGCACAAGGTAATAGCCAGGGGTCAGTTTCTTGCTCTTGCCGGGGGCTGCTTTGGTGGAAGAGAACTTATCAACCGGAGTGGAGTCAGCATACCAATACTTCGTGATTTCAGCCAGCTTTTCCTGATTCGTGCCCGAAACAGTTTTCAGAGCCTCCAGAACAGCGTCCGGCACAGGATCACCAGTCCTGACCGCAGCAGTGTCGTTCTTGGCGTTTGTGCCCCACTTGACGCTCGTCAGCACTTTTTCACCTGCATTTGTCTCAACATCAGCAGTGAAAATCTGGTACACTTCGTATTCGTGTGTGACATCGTCCTTCGGATTTACCTGAATCGTAAAGCCGGTAGCAGTCGGCGTATCGCCTTCCGCGCCCGTAGACGGATTTTCCACTTCCGTTGCGCCCGCGACAGTGACCATGCTCAGCACGAGCATCATGGCCAGCAGAATTGCCCAAAACTTTTTCATGGTTTTTCTCCTTTTCGTTGTCGTTTTTCATTCATTGGGAAACGTTTTTCGGGGATTACCGGGGTTGCTTACGTCGGGAGGTCTCCTGACGTATAGCTGCTATGCTTTTTTCATTCCTCCTCCCGTCGTTTTTTTCCCCATGTTTATACAAGGGCTTTCGCCCGCGTATACGGATTGAGAATCCCCCGGAAGGGGGCTGCCGACTGCTCAGCAGCCTTCCCTCCGGCGTTTGATTTCCTGCCCCAGCAGCAATGCCGCCGCTGCCATCAGCAGCAGACCGCCCGCCGTGTACGGCAGTGTGCCGATGCCGCCCGTCTCGGGCAGCGTGTAGGTAATGGGTGTGTTCGTAATCTGGAAGACGCGATTTTCGCTGTTCGCGGGAATCGGCGCGGTGTTCGTGGCGTTCGTGTCGTCCGTCACCAGCTGCCAGCCGCTGCCCACCGGGGTCTTCTCTTTGGCGTAGTAGCGGTAGATGTTGCCCTCCGCGTCATACGCCGGGAGATTGTACCACTTGTAGCCCCACCAGATGTTCTTGCTGCCTTCCGGCGCGGTGTACTCAACCACTTCGCCAAACTGCCAGCCATCCAGATTCTTCGTGACGACCTTCCCCGCTTCCGCGTCCCAGCCAAGGGTAACGGTCGCGATGATCTTGTCGCCGTCCGCCGCCGTTTCCGCAGTGGTCTGCTTGAGCGTCAGCGTGATGTCCGGGAGGTTCGCGGGATTCAGCGTGAACTGATTGTCCAGCGACGTCCAGACCTTGCGGGCGCTGACGTCAGTCAGGGTGTTGGTGACGGTGAGTGTCTTGACGTTCGGGTTGATTTCCGGCCGTTCGCCGTTCGTCGGGGCAGAAGCCGAATGGACTTCGTTGCCTTCCGCGTCCACTTCCTTGACGTAGTAGTACCATTCGCCGCTTGCGCCTGTATCCTTGTCGAACCAGTAGCGCGGCAGACGGGTCAGCGTCAGCGTTGCGGCGTCGGTCGGCGTGTTCGTGCCGACCGTCAGCTTCACGGTGCCGTCCGGCAAGATCGTCGCGTCCATGTTCGCTTCCAGCGCGCCCAGCAAGGGCGTGTAGCGTTCGTGTTGGGGAAGACCAGCGCCGTCACGCTTTTCGCGCCAGATTTGCAGGTACACGACGGTATTGCGGACATTCAGCGGCAGTTCGCTTTCGCTGCCTACGGGGAAATACGCCTGCTTGAACTGTTTGGTGATTTTCAGCTTCGTCGGCGTGTTGGTAATCGTGCCGATTTCGTTGAAGCCCAGCTCCAGCTTGCCGTCCGGCAGGTAGCCCGCCAGCTCCACTTCGCGGATGATGAAGGACGCACTGTCGTAGCCCGGCAGATTCCGGATGGTCACGCGCCACGGTTCATCCGCCTTCGCCAGCCCCGACACATGTAGGTAGGGCGCGCCGTTAATCTGCACCAGCTCCGCCGTGAGCGAACTCGGCGTGCAGATAACGTTCTTCAGGCTGAAGTAGCTCTTTTCCAGCAGGTTTTCCGTTTTCCACTGCGTGGAGTAGAGTTCCTGATACTTCATCATGACTTCAAGGTAGATGTCCTGCATCATGCCCTCTTCGCCGAACGAGTCCGCGTCCGCCCATTGCTTGACAATGCTGATGCTCTTGGGCACGTTGGTGATGGTCACGTTGTTTTCCGTCGTATCCTTGAAGGTGATGTAGAGAATCGAGCCGACGAGTTCGCTTTCATCCGCCGTCATCACCGGCGTGTAGCGGTCCAGCGTGTCGTTGCCGACGCTCGTGTTTTCGAGGATGTAATAGCGGTACTTGCGCAGGCTGCCGTCGGGATTGAGGGTCGTGTCGTACAACGGCAGGTTGTCGATGGTCAGCTTCCAGCCGTTTTCCGCCGACAGGACGTAATTCTGCTGGAAGGGGTCATAGGACCAGTTGTAGTGCACCACGCCATCCGAATCCGTCCAGTTTTCGCCCCAGACGTTGCGTAAGAGCGAAATCGACACCTGCTTGATGTCCAGCGGGTTCTGTGCGCCGTCGTACTCCACTTCTTCCGCCCACTGCTTCACAATGTTGAGCTTGCCGGTCTGCACGTTGGTGATGGTCGCGCTTGCGTCCGCGATGGTGACTAAGAAGCTTCCTTCCATTTGTGACGAAGAGGCTTTGAACGCATCCTTTGCCTTGATTGGCGCACCATCCGAATTGAGTTCAAGGACATCGCCCACTTCTTTCGGCCAGTTCTCCGAGAAGCTGTAAACAGGCATCGTACCGTTCACAGGGGCTTCCGTCAGCTCATAGGCGTAAACATACGCCGTGTGAATAGAGCCGTCCGGATTATACTCAACATAGTACGCTTGCAGCGGTTGCGTTGTCGTCCAGTTTCCATTCGCATCCGGCATTATTTCAACGGTACTCGGATTGGGGTCGTAAGTTATCCACCCTTTTGTTTTATCCCATGAATGCGTTGTCTCAGTCAAGTTGAGCGTAACCTTTTCCGGCTTCTCGTTGACATTGACCCATTCTTTCGTCAAATTGAGGTTGAGATTTCCCACTTCATACCCCGGCAGGTTCTTCGCGTGGATGTTCGCCGTTCCGCCGTCCGCAGGCTGGTTCACCGCACCGGTTGTTTTCTTGACAAGCGTAGCGTCGCCTGTGTAGCTCACCTGATACAGATACGGGTTTAGCGCACCATTAATCGTTTCGTACCCCTCTACGATGTAATAGTAGTACGGCTTCTTCTGCGCTTCGCCGTTCTCATTCACCGTAAAGTAGTACTTCGGCAGGTTGTTGAACTCCCAGACCGGTTCTTCGCCGCCCTCCGTCCAGTTTTTCGTGACGTAGGTGTACTGCTGATCGTCCGTCTTGATGGGATTGCCATTTCTGTCAAAGGTGAGCTGCTTTTTCGCCTGAATCAAGCAGAACGTCAGCTCATCCCTGTCGCGGAAGCGCGCCCAAGTCTTGTCCACCTTGACGTTGAACCGCTCGACGTAGTAGTTCTTTTCGGTCACTTCCGGGAGCGTGTCCGTCAGCGGCTGGCGATAAATCTCCTTGATATCGGTCAGTGCCGCGTCTGTGAAGTAGTCCTCCGGCTTCTGCGGGAAGTCCGCAGGCAGATGCTGCGTGCCGAAGTAGCCGTCAATCGCCGCTTCCGACACCTCGTAGGTGTACGCCCACGCGGATTTCACCGTGCCGTCGGCGTTGTATTGCGCATAAACCGACTGCGTTTCGTTCCAGTCTGCCCAAAGCGCCGTATACGTTGCTGTGGTGTCCAGCTCGATTGTCTTTGCGGTGGGCGTTTCCGCTGTCCAGCCCGTATCCGGGGCATAGACATGGCGGGTGCGCGTCACGGTAATCTTCGCCTTCGTGCCTTCCGGCGTGGGCTTGTCCGCAGGATTGCCGGAAGCATCCAGCCACTGCTTCGCCACGTTGAAGCGGTACAGACCTTCCTTCTCGCTCGTCAGCTTGTTGTTCGTCACGGTGACGGTGGTGCTGGTGTTCGCATCGCCCTCCGTCGTCACGAAACCGTCCGCCGGGCTATAGCTGACGCTGAACGGGAGGGTGGCTTCGTTTTGGTACTTGACCTCCTCCACCTTGTAGCGGTAGCTTTGCCTGATGGGCTGATTCTGCTCGTCGAAGCCCGTCACAGCGTACTTCGGGAAAGTGCCGAACACGACCTTGCTTGTGTTCAGGCTGCTGATGCTCATGACCCTCGTGACCGCTTGGAAGCTGTCGTCCGCGACCCACGCGCCGTTCTCCTGCTTTTCGCGGGTCAGGCGGAAGGTCAGCGTATCCTGCATGTTTTCAGGCTTCGCGCCTTCACCCCAGCGCTTCTCGGCTTCGATGGTCAGCTTCGCGATCTCGTAGTTCCGCAGCGTCGCCGTGCCGCGTGCGTTCTGCGCGTCCGCCTTCGGATTGGCGGGCTTCCCGTCCGTGAAGTACTCGCTCGGGTGCTGCGGGAGACCGCTGTATGCCAGCTGGCAGTAGAAGCCGCTCGGCACGTTCAGTTCCCGGAGGCTGTAGGTGTAGGCGCGGGCGTTTTGGACAACGCCGTTTTCCATGGCGACCGTGTAGGTTTCCAGCCCCTCGAACTTGGTGCTCCATTTGTTCGCTTCTGCCAGCGTAACCGTGTCGCGGCGTTCCGTGCTGCCCTTCGTCCACGCGCCGTTGACGTAATCCCAGCGCGTCTTGTAGAGCGCGACCTGTACGCCGCCGAATTCCTCGGTAATCGTGTGCTTTGTGCCATCCGGCGTGTACCATTCCTTGGACAAGTCGATGCTGATTTCGCCGTACTTGTCCTCCGGGCGGTAGACGTTGGTCAGCGTCGCCGTGACCGTGCCGGTGGTTTTGCTGGCGTTCGGGTCGATGGTGTAGGTGATGCCGGATGTGGTGTAGCTCGGCACTTTGCCCTCGACGATGTAGTAAATGTAGTAGAGCTTGTTGCCGTTCGCGTCCGCGCCGGTGGATTCCAGCTGCGACCACTGGGTGTGCCAGCCGTTCGCTGCCGTCAGCGTAGCCTCGCGACCGCCGTAAGCGTCGTCCGGGTGCTGGCGAATTTTTGCCCACTGCGCATCGGTGAACTGCGTGACCTGCGTCGGCACTTCGTCAACCGGCGTACCTTCCGGGGTCATCGTGATGCTCACGTTGTTATAGTAGCGACCGTCCTGCCATTTTCCTTCCCAGTTTTTCCACTGCAAGCAGAAAATTACTTTTTTCTGATGCGTCATCTTGGTGGTGTAAACGAACTGTTTTCTCGACGTATCTTGCGGTTCCAAGACCACTTCTTTTCCGTCTACGCGAGCCACAATACGCGCAGCGTTGTCAAGTGCGCCATCAAGCAGGTTCAGCGTTAGCGTAACGTCCTGATTCTCCGGGAACTGTCGCGCAACCTTCGTGCTATTGTTGACCATTTCCGCAGACAGGATGCATTGCGGATTCTGCGTTGCATCCGTGTTCAGCACGTCGGTATACTGCTCCTGCGTCAGCGCATAGCGGCGAAGCATCACGAGGACGCTGGCAGGGCGCGCATTCTCATGGGCGTCGTCGCCAGCCCAGTTCTTCTGCACCTCCATGTCGTGGCGGTCCTTGCTGTTCTTCACCTGAACGTTGATGCTCGCAGAGCCGTTGACGGTGTGCGGGCCATCCACCACGCCTTTGATGCCGGAAGCAGTCATGAGCTCCTGCAGCCGACTCTTCGAAATCGTGCCAAAGTTGCTGTTATCGAAGCCGTTCGGGTAGCGAGCCGGATGATTTTCGGTATCGTCCGCTCTCGGAACGATGTGGAAGACGACCAGCGGGCGATCCTCCAGCACGAGGTGGTACGGCTCGACTGCCTTCGTTTCCGCCAGCATGTACGCGACGTTCGGGTCGAGCGGACGCTCGTTCAGCTTCTCCGAATTGTATTGGTAAGTAATCATACCGCTTTGATCCGTGTAGACCTTACCATTTTCGCCGCCAACCGCCTCGAACTTGTTGGTTGCCGTGTTCCATGCGTAGAGGGTGAACTCCGTCCCCGGCAGCAGCAGCGAGGTGTTCGCGCTGTCCACCTTGCGGATGACCAGATTGTTGTGGATGTAGCCGCCGCCCTGACTGAAGTAGTCGTTATTGCTGTTGTTCAGTTCGGTACTTGAGCCGTCTTTTCCTTCAAGGTTTGCGTGGTTTCTCAACGCCGGACTGATGCCCTTGTGGTTCACGTCGTTGAAGTTGTACTCGTTCGTCACCTCAGGCGGCAGCAGAATGTTCTCCTGCGCCGTGTATTCCAGAATCAGCGCCTTGCCGTCCGGAACGGTGACGGTTATGTTCAGGTAACGTTGAGTGGGAACCGTTCCTTTTACCTTCTCATTGTAATTGTAGTTGGAATTACTGTTGATGTTTTCCGTTTCCGTGAACTCCATCTTCCAGAGATACTTCTCTATCTCTGCGCCGCGCAGCAAATGCCCCTTGCCGCTTTCATCAACGTCCAGAATCGGATTGCCGTTTTCATCCTTCAACGCCTCATAGAGCCTGAAGGAACCTTCATCCAACGTCACATTGCGCAGATAAGGATACACGCCAGCCCATCCAAGAACGTCATAGGTCAGCGTATCCGTCAGCCTGAGCGTGCTGGATGCCGGATTCAGCTTCGCGCCTGCCTGGTTGATGTCGATGGTGTAGGTGATTCGCGCCTGCTGGTCGCCGCCCTTGACGCTGTAGCCCTTCTGGACGTTCACCGCCTCGACCGTCTCTTCCTCGTAGGTCAGCTCGGTCTTCTGCTCCTTGTGATAGAGCGCCGCGTCGTATCTCACGTCCAGTTGGTTGTTCAGTACGCCCAGCTCCAGCTTGCCGTTCACCGCATTCGCCAAGAAATCGTCGGCAATCTTGCAGTGAACCTTAACGGTCATATCCGCCTTGCCGTTGAGGATCGTTTCCGAACCGCCGGTATTCTCATTCGGCTTCATGGAGATGTTGATTCTCTGCTGCTGCTGTGCGCCTTCGCCCACCGTCGTCAAATCAGCCTTGATGGAAATGCGCTGCTCGCCCCACTCGTTGCTGACCTCATAGCCATTCGGGATCGTACCGGCATTGTCCAGCTTCTTATTGACAACGGTCATCTTCGTGCTGTCCGTTTCGCTAAGAATCAGCCTCGAGCCGCCGTATTCGATGTAATCCACCACAATGTGCGGCGGGAGCGTTTCGGTCAGGGTGATTTCGTCGTGCGCCACGCCATCATTGCGCAGGAGGATCGTCCAGTACAACTCGTTCTCATGGATGATCTGTCCGTTCAAATCGCCAACGCCATGGTTGCCGAATTTCTTCTCCACCAGGTCGTTCGGGGCGGCCTTGTACCACGCGTCTCCGTTTTTGCCCGCGTTAACAGCCGTGTTCTTGAAGTCAACCCCGCTCGTGCGGGACTGTTCCAAATAGATGGTCGTCTGATACGGGAGCGTAACGCTTGTCGTCGCGTTCACATCCGTATTGGCGTCGTTCAGCACAACGCCTTCGCCCGTCGTTTCAAACCGGAAACCATAGTAGTAGCCTTCCGTCAGCGTCGTTTCCGCAGACACCACCATCGTGCCTTCATTTTTGCCCTGACTGTCGCAGGTCAGCAGCGTAATGGTGTACGGCACCTTCTGCGCATCATGCTTTTTCACAACATCGAGGTCTTTGATGGCGTTGAGCAATGTCTGCGCCTGAGCCGCCGTCATGTAGTGCTGCATGATTTCTGTTCCGTTTTTCCATTCCACCTTCTTGTCAAGCGTATCGCCGAAGTTCAGCTTATACTGAACATCCTTCGTCGCCGGGAAGGTGTACGTCGCGTTCCACGCTACCGGATACAGACCATCGGTGTATTCGCCGTTCTTCGTCGGATCCGCCGGCATACTCGCGTCAACCGACTTCACCACATTGTAACGCTTGTCCTGCCCTACATGCGCGGTGCTTGTCTTTTGTTCGCCGTCGAATTCCGCCGTGTTTGTAATCTGTTGATCCTGCGCGGTTGCTTCCACCGGCGTTTTGTATTGGATTACGATCTTAGCGGTGGTGTCCTTGAATTTCAGCTGCGGTTTGCCGTCCACGCCGGGTTCCACGGTGAAGTAATCCGTGTAGTTTTCAGCGGTGATAGGCGTGTTATTCGCCGTGATTTGCGACACATAGCCCTTGCCGTCCGTCTTCGAAAACAGCAGACTGCCATTTTCGTCCACAAGCTGGTCGAACATCGTGTCCGTCAGCGTCTTGTCCTTGATGTTGAAACGGTTTTCGTTGACGGTGAGCGTCCACTGAATGCAACCCTCATTGGTGTTGTACCAGTTGCTCTTTTGCAGCTTTCTAATCTGAACGTCAGTAGGGTTGCTGTTAGAGGAATTCTGGGAATGATCCCACTTTCCGCCGCTCTGCGCAGTGAAAGTATTTGTCAGCTGATCGTATTCACCGGTCATTCCGTCCTTGTCGAACGTGTATTCATACTTAATTTCATATGTTTCATTTGCCGAAAGCGGCGGCAGCACATAGTCCGTCGTCATGGTATAGACCTTGCCGCTTTCGTCCGTCGTGTTCGCATAAACGTAGTGAATGTGCGTTCCCGTCGTACCGCAGGCGCATGTAGTACCGTCCGTCTTGATTTCTGTCGAAGCAGAGTCAACAGCGGGCACCTGACTCCAGTTAGAGTGTGTTTTAACCTCCGTGACGGTCATGTTTGTCAGGGCAATTTGCTTATTCACCGCCGTCATGACGTCTCGAGCAGTCGCGTTCTTGCCGTTCGTGCCCTTTGTGGATTCGATTTTGACGGTATACTCAATCGTTCCTTTTTCCCAGTTGACATTAGCCCCGCTTTTCCAAGTTCTCAAATCGCTGAGGAGGGAGTTGTTGCCCCTGTCGATGTCCTCCCACTTCACAGTGGTCGATGCGCCGCCGAACTTGATGGTCAGGTCGTCGTTGCCCAGATCCTTAACATCGTCCTTGCGGATTTCGGCGCTCATCTTCATGGTGCCGGTTCGGTCGTCATGGCTGGGGTGTTCTCGGACAAAGTCCATATACTCGTCGGTGAACCACATTTCAACTTGTTTCGTTGTGGGATTATACTGGAACTTAAACGACGGCTTTTCATTGCTGAATTTGGCGTCCGTGCCCGACCAGACAGAAGTACTGTCCGTTTTGATATGCGTATTCTCTGCCGGAATAATAATCTTGTTGCCTTCGCCATGGCGAAGAATAGCTTCATCCGAAATCTTGAAGTCCGCTGCGAAGCTATAGTTGTACGCATTGGCATTTTCCGGAAGTATGATGTTCGATACCGTAATATTGGTAATCTGCATGCCGCTCTCGCTGACGGCAGGCGGTTCGTTCGCCATCATCAGGAAGCCCGGGTCGAGTCCAAGCGACGGCATCATCATGTCGTCCGGCTTCGCAGCATCAGCGTCCATCGACGGAATCACCGTAAGCGCAGGTGTCGGGGACGGCTCGTCCATCGGGGCAGCAGTTTCGGCGGCGTTTTCCGTCGGCGCGGGCGTTACAGACGGCGCAAGCGTCGGTTCTTCCGTAGGCGCTGGCGTTGCTGTGGGCGCTTCCGTGGGCGTTGACGTTGCTTCGGGGGCTGCCGTCGGCTCAGCCGTCACTTCGGGCGCTGCCGTCGGCTCAGCTGTCGCTTCGGGGGCTGCCGTCGGCTCAGCCGTCACTTCGGGCGCTGCCGTCGGCTCAGCTGTCGCTTCGGGGGCTGCCGTCGGCTCAGCCGTCACTTCGGGCGCTGCCGTCGGCTCAGCTGTCACTTCGGGCGCTTCCGTCGCATCGGGGTTCGGGGTCGGGTCATAGTAGCAATCCGCCGTGTGCGTGTGCTCTTCTTTGCCGCAGATATAGTGGCGTTCGTAGCAGTCCGCCGTGTGATGATGGCCGGAATCCTCCGCCGTCACCGTCACAACGCATTCATTCGTATGCTGATGCCGCAGCACCTGAATGTAGCCGCAGGTGTAGTAACCGGTTTTCGCATCGACGCAGGACGCGGAATGCGTGTGCACTTTCGCCGGGTCGGGATAGAGCTTGCATTTCAGGTCGCCGCGCACCATCTCGTAGCAGGAATCATCATGCGTGTGTGCGCCTTCGCCCTCAAACAGACCGCAAGTCGGTTTTTCCGTCGTCGGATAGCAGGCATCCGTATGGTGATGCGCGCCCTCGCCTTCCGTCAGACCGCAGGTGTACGTCCGGGTCACTTCGTAGCAGCTGTCATCATGGACATGCGGCATGTCGGAGTTCGTCGCAACGTCCTCGGTGCAAATCAGCGTGCGCGTTTCCGTCACGCAATCCGCCGTGTGCTGGTGTCCTTCACTCTCAAGCAGACCGCAAGTCGGTTCTTTCGCCCGATAGCACGCATCCGTGTGGATGTGCCCCTCGCTTTCCGGCAACGTGCAGGTCAGCTGCTTCTCCCAGTTGTAGCAGGCATCCGTGTGCTTGTGCATCGGATGCTCCTCCAGCGTGCAGATAAGAACGCCGTTGCTGTCGTAGCACTTCTCGTCATGCTCGTGGATGTAGCCATCCCAGTAGCCGCAGCTGAGTTCGCCCTGCGCATTGTAGCAATCGGAGGAATGGCGGTGCGGCTCAAAGCTGCAGCGCATAATATCGGTAAAGACTGTCTCCGCCTCGCGCTCGGAAATCAGGCAGGTCAGCTCGTCCACATAGCAGTCCGCCGTGTGGGTATGCTCCTCCAGCCCGCAGTACGTCTCCGCCGCCATCGTCAGACCCGGCATCATCAGCACATAAGACGTGCAGATGGCGACAACGAGTGCCAGCGCCGTGACCGTCTTGAGCAGACGTATCCGGCGCTTCCACTGCGCAACGTATTTTTCTGCTAATTCCATGAGTTTGCGGTTCATGTCAGCATCCTCCGATTCTGGAACCTGTGTTCCTCTTCTTGCTGTATTGTACTTACGTTATTGCAGGAATCCAATGCGGTTCAGCGGCCAAATGCGGAACGTTACGCGCCCCATAATCTGCTCTTCGGACACCGGGCCGACCAGTGTGCTTCGGCTGTCGCGCGAGGTGGAGCGGTGATCACCCAGAACAAAATACCGCCCGTCCGGCACTTGGTACGGCAGCGTGATGGAGCAGTCGCCCAGCGCGCGGTCGGTGATGTACGGCTCATCAAGCAGTTCGCCATTGATGTAGACGTTGCCGCTTCCGTCGATGTTGACCCACTCGCCCGGCAGGCCGATAACGCGCTTAATCAGCACCTTATTGTTGTAGTAAAAAGCGATAATATCGCCGCGCTGCGGATTTGACCCGCGCACGACCATTGTGATTTCGCCCTGCCCGACCACCGGCGTCATTGACGTGCCGGTGATTTGCAGGATGGGCATGACCATGGTTGCAATCAGCACCGCGACCGCCGCCACCACCAGCAGCGTATAGAGCGTGCTGCGCAGGGCGCGGTTGTAGCTGTGCTTGCGCTTTTCATGCTTCAGTTCCGTTTCCAATTGTGCGGATGTGGGGTTCATTTCCCGCAGCAGGTGGGCGCGTTCCGCCGCTTCCTGCGTGTCGTTGAGCAATTGTTTGCCCGTTTTTTGCTGATTCTTGTCTTCTGACACCTGTGCGCCCTCCCTTCTGTCATGTTTCTTTACTGCTGATTGGCGGCTTTCTTTGCGCGCGCGAGGATTTCCTGCGCTTGGCTTTCTGCCGCGCTGATTTTCTCCTGGCAAAGCCGCTCGACGTTCTGCTGATACTGTTCCGCGGCCTTCTGCGCCGCCTCAAACACGCCGTTTAACTTCAGCGATGCCTCCGCAATCGAACCGCACGTTTCCAGCTGCAGCTGCTGACTTTGCAGCGCCGCTTCTGCCGCATTCAGCCGCTGCTCCAGTGCTTCAAATTCCCGTGCCTGTTCCAGCAGCAGTTCCAGCAGCTCCGCGCGTCCCAGCTTCCGCAGTTCCTTCTCTGTCACAGTTCACGTCTCCTTCGCATGTAACGCATTTATCGTTTCTCGATATGTAATTCGCCAGATTTCCGGCAAATCACAGTTCAAGTTCTTACATGGTTTATTATACCATCAAATCTTCAACTGTCAAGACGGAAAAATAACATTTATTATGCTCATTTGGTGCATTTTTGTGTGTTTTGCCATACTTTCGTGTGGCAATTTTGTCATTTTCACCTGTTAACGGCTTGTTAGTTTCCTGAGTATTGTTATTTGCATGTTAAAACTATCGTAATGGGAATATTTTTTTGTCTGTTGCTTTCCTCGATTTTTCGTAATTTTCGTTCAGTGTACGCAAATCTTCGACCGGTTTTTCTTTGTTTCCACGCCATTCGTTCGTCTTTTTCAATGTAACATTCCAGACTTAGCAAACAAAAAAACAGCATAATATTGTTGATTCGCAAAAAAAGCAGGAGCAACCCGCAAATCGTGCTGCTCCTGCCAAATATTCTGTTATCCATTCGGGTTTGCACTGTCGTCATCCTGGCGATACTGATCTGTACGGCGACGATGGCGCGGCGCTTCCTCTGGCGATTTCGCCACCGGGCGCGCATACGGATTCTCCATCGTCGTCGCGCTCTTCGGCGCGGCAGTGGACGGGGTCTCCTGCGGCTTCGTCAGGGGCTGAATCGGCGTGCGATAACCGACTTGCGGTCGGTTTTGCATGTCCTGCGTCTGCGGAACGGGTGTCGCCGGGCGCACCTGCACTGGCGAAACGCCATTGCTCGTCTGCGGACGCTGCTGCGGGGTCGTGTACGCGCCTGTGCGCATCTGCTGCGGCTGACCCGCCTGACGTGCAACCGGACGATCCGCATTGCGCGCTGCCTGTGCGCGGCGCTGTGCCGCCTTCATGGCAACTTCACGCTGTTTCTTCTGGTATTGCATGAAGGCGAATCCGCCGCCGCCCAGCAGCAGCACGACCGCAATCACGATGAAGATAACCAGCCCGCTGTTGCCGCTCTCGTTCACCACAGGGTACGTCGCGGCTGCGGTGGGCAGCGGTTCGAGCGTCGGCGTGGGCGAAGCGGAAGGCGTCGGCGTGGCGTTTTCCTGCGCGAGGGCAGTTGTGGGCGAAGTCAGCGGACCGGGCGTTGAAAAGCCCTGCCACGGCACATAGCTGACCGTTGCGCCGCTACCCTTCCAGTCGTTGATGGTCTTGTCTTCTTCCGGAATCAGACCGCTGGTCGGTTTTGCAGTGGCATTCCCCGTCGTGTTGTTCTGGATGCCCTGAATGTACTCGCTGCTTTGCAGGAACTCTTCCAGCTCCTCCACTGTCATCCAATGGAAGTATTTTCCGTTGACGTAACCTTCTTGGTCATTGTAGCGGATATGATACCACGTTTCGCCGTCCGTGCCGGTCGTTGTGCCGAGGACAAAGCAGAACGCGTAGTTGTACAGCTTTCTGATACGGCTCGCGTTCGTGCTGGGCTGCTGGCGGAAGTTGACCGAGGTCGTCGTGGTCACATAGCCGTAGCTGGAGTAGTTCGTCGGGTCGTAGGGCTGGGGCGTGGTGACAAGCGTGGGTGCGGGCGTGGCGTTCAGGTTGTTCAGGTACGCCTCGATTTCCGCCTGCGTCATGAAGCGGAGCATGTCATAGCGCACATAACCCCACTGCCCATTATACTGCACGCGGTGCCACGGCATACTGCCCAGATAATCCTGCCCGGAGACGTAGACAACTTCGCCCTGCATCAGGTACGCCTCAATCGCGCTGAAGTCGCCCGCCATCTGCCGCAGCGGCACGTTGTTGCCCACGGCGTAGGCGTAGCCCATCTCCTGCGCGGGAACAGGCGTCAGGTACGGCGTGGGGCTGGGCGTGGGCGTGCTGCGGGACTGATTCCACTGCTGAATGTACACCTGCGCCTGCGCGTCGGTGACGTAGCGGAGGTTCGCGTCCGGCACATAACCGGACGTCCCTTCCAGCGTGGTCACAATGTCCCACGTTTCGCCTGCCGTGTTCAGCTGGCTATTCACATACACCAGCACATTCGCCTGCAGCGTCGCCATGACATAGTTGCCCGCGCCGATGCCGGTGCGCATTTCGGTTTCGCGCGTAGTGACGGCATAGCCCTCGTACGGCACAGCGGTCGGCGTCGGGGTCGGAGCCTCGGTCGGGGTCTGCGTCGGCGCGGCGGTCGCCACCTGACGATACCAGAAGGCAATATCCGCCGCATCCATGCTCAGCGTGCCGTCTTGGAAAACAGTCAGGGTGATTTGCTCGCTGCCGGGAATCAGCTCATATCCATCCCGCAAATTCGTCGGCATCGGGCGCAGGGTGTATGTGCCGGGGGCGAGCGTCATCGACTGCGCATTCGCCACCGGGCTGCCGTAGCTGTCCAGATACTGGATGGTGATGGTCGCGTTCTGCGGCGCGGCGGTCGGAGTTGCCGTCGGCACCTGCGTCGGAATTTCGGTCGGAATCGCCGTCGGGGTCTCGGTCGGAACCGGCGTATTGGTCGGAATCGGCGTTGCCGTCGGCACAGGCGTTGCGCCGGTGGATGCGGCATACGCGTCGCTTTCCGCCTGCGTCATGATGTTCAGGAATTCGCTTTTGATGTAGCCACTCTGTCCATCCACCATGACGACGCTCCACCGTTCGCCCTTGTCATTCAGCATTTCGTTGACGACGTAGACGTTCGAGCCATTCGCCAAGCGCTTGATGACCGTGTTGCTCTTGCTGGTCGAGGGCTCACTGCGGAACGCCACCTTATTGCCGTTGATGGTCGCGTAGCGATTGACCGGCTGCCCGACGGGAATCGGCGCTTCGGTGGGCGCAGTAGTCGGCGTTTCGGTCGGAATCGGCGTATTCGTGGGCGCTTCGGTCACGGGAACATCCGTCGCAGCGCTTTGAACTGGGCGGTAATAGAACGCAAGGTCTTCCGCCGTCGCTTCGTCACCGTTGATGGCAATGGTGCCGTCCGCGTAAATCGTCAGGTCGAACGACGTCCAGCTGCTTTCCAGCTCGTAGCCGGGAATGCTGTCATACGCGGGCGTGACGTGGTACGTTCCCGGCATCAGCTCCGCCACGCTTGCGTCGGCAATCTCCTCGCCAAGCGTGTTGTAGTAGCGGATGGTGACGGTCACGAACTGC
>UMJX01039188.1_pt1 | contig 17286 bp, 26 predicted proteins | sample 1966131 | NCBI WGS metagenome assembly UMJX01 (sample SAMEA4836162, study PRJEB28245) | human gut metagenome | biome: gut microbiome; material: fecal sample | place: Denmark | collected 2008 | reverse complement strand
AGTACAAATTAAATCTCCATCTTTAATTTCTTCATCGTAATTATCTATAAAGAAGTTCTTAATTGTTTTCTCATATTTATCGAATCCCTGTTTAACATAGAAATGAATGTTATTCTCCGTTGTTCCAGCCAACATTCTGTCGTATTTAAAGCATATTATAGAATTCTTTTTCTTCTATTGAATTAGTGGCGCCTAATATCATAACATTATGACTCCAACTAATTTGTCTCACCAGTGGAGCGACAATTTCATTATCTTTATATGTTTCATAAAATTGTTTCATTCTAAACTGTTATCCAAACTCATTTCTCCTCTCTATTTAATAACACTTGTTTTGTATAAATTGAATTTTTCGAGAACATGATTAAAATCTTCTATATCCTCATATTTTACTTTTCTAAATATAAGTTGGCTTCTTAAATTTTCATTTTCCCTTTTAATTTCATGGTTATCACAATCAAATAATTCATATTCTTTATCATTTATTTTTAAAGTTTGTTTTTTTACTATCACATTCTTCTTCAATAGAATCATCATTAAATTTCTAAAAATATATATCTTTTTCATCGCATCATCAAATTTGATATAAAATTCACGTTAAAAATCTTATCATTAAAAAAATCTTTTCCACATATAAAATAGAATTATATTTTATATTATCTATTTTAACCTCAACACTAATATTATTAAAATCTTGCCATACTCTGTAATCATTATTCACTATATTTACTCACTTTTAAAATTTATTATTCCTTGCTTTTTTCATAATATAATGAGTTTGTGTTTCTATTTCCTTTTTAAATCCCATTCTTTCATATAATTTACTTGCAGGATTTTCTTTAAAACATTGTAAAACTATATCTTTATCTTTATTCTCAAATAATATTTCCTTTAAAACTGCTGTTCCAATTCTTTTGTTTTGGTATTCTGGTATTATACAAATATTACATATTTCAAAAGACATATCATCTTTTGTTTTACCATTATAAAAGCCTACTAATTTATCTTTTAAATATATTAGTTCTATATTCTTTGAACTTTCTTTCATAAATTTATTAAATAATTTCTTTTGGTTTTCTTCATTCCATTCTCCATAGATTTTCTCTACATATTTCTGATAAACTTCCTTTTTTAAATTATAAATAAATTTAATTTCTTCCTGATTACCGTTTTTATATCGTTTTAATTCTAAATTCGGAACATTCCAACCTAATCTAATCTTCTTTTCTGTAATTTTATTTTCAAGAAGTTGAGCTTTTTGTTCAGAAATAATGTGGTCATGATTTGAAATAGACTCACTAAAAATACACCCACAATATTTTTGCATATACAACCCATACTCTCTAGCCTTAGCTTGCCCTTCTCTAAATCCTACTCTAAAATCTCTATACACAAATTCTAATTCATATTTTTTACACACTTCTTCACACACTTTTTTTAAAGCCTCATGATTTTGATACGGACTTACAAATAGTGTTGTTGTAATTGCATCATATTCATTTTCTTTAGCATATTTTGCTGTTTGTTCTAGTCTAACTTTATAACAATAGTTTACACATCTATTTTGTAAATTGTTAATTACATTTTTGCAAAATTCATCTAATCCATACTCTTCTTGAAAAATAGCATGTATTCCTATGTCTTCAGCATATTGTTTTAAACAATCACGTCTTGCTTTGTATTCTTGGTATGGATGAATATTCGGATTATACCAATATAATGTTGGTATAATTCCTTCATTTTTTAAGCTTTCTATACAATATACACTACAAGGTGCACAACATGTGTGCATTAGTAATTTCATTTATTTCACCTCTGATTTTTCTTTTTTTAATTTATTTTATGAAATTTATATATGATAATACTTTTTTGCTTTTTATTTTATACCTTATACCTTTTCAATATTAATATTGTCTTCCCCAAACAACCATAGTATCTGCCTTTTTACCACAAACAACACATGTGTCTGAAATATGTTCTTGTTCAAAAGGAATACATCTTGAATGTGCACCTGTTAATTCTTTTATTTTATTTTCACATTCAACATCTCCACACCACATTGTTTTTACATATCCTTGATTATTATTTATATTTTTTTCAAATTCTTCCATAGTAGTTGCTATAGTAGTTCTATTAATATTTCTTTGTCTACACATATTGAACATATTTATTTGAATATCGTTTAATATTTCATTTAATTTTTCATTTATTTCACTTAAACTGATTTCTATTTTTTCATTATTATCTCTTCTTACAACAACACATTTTCCATTTTCAATGTCACGTGGACCAAGTTCAATTCTAACTGGAACACCTCTCATTTCCCAATCATTAAATTTATATCCAGGTGAATATTGTTCTCTTACATCTAACTCCATTCTATATTTTTCATTTAATTTATTAAATAGTTCTGTTGATGCCTCTTTTACTCCTGGTTTATGCATTGCAACTGGTACTATAACCGCTTGAATAGGAGCTACTTTTGGTGGTAGCTTTAGACCTCTATCATCTCCATGAGCCATAATTAGTGCACCAATTAATCTTGTACTAATTCCCCATGATGTTTGATATGCATATTCTTCTTTTCCTTCTTTGTTTTGGAATTTTACTTCAAATGGTTTTGTAAAATTTTGTCCAAAATAATGTGAAGTTCCTGCTTGTAATGCTCTACCATCATGCATTAAAGTTTCTACTGTATATGTTGCTTCTGCCCCTGCAAATTGCTCTTTTGGTGTTTTTTGTCCTTTTAAAACTGGTATTGCAAGTAATTCTTCTATAACTTTTGCATAAATATCTAACATTTGTAATGTTCTTTCTTCAGCTTCTTGGCTTGTAGCATGAATTGTATGACCTTCTTGCCATAAGAATTCTCTTGAACGTAAAAATGGTCTTGTTTCTTTTTCCCATCTTAAAACATTACACCATTGATTATATACCATTGGTAAATCTCTCCATGATGATAACCATTTTGAGTATAAATTTGAAAACATTGTTTCTGAAGTTGGACGAATACAATATGGGTCTTCTAATTCTTCTCCTCCTGCTTTAGTAACTAATGCAACTTCTGGTGCAAAGCCTTCAACATGGTCTTTTTCTTTTTGTAATAAACTTTCTGGAATTAAAACTGGAAAATATACGTTTTTTACACCTGATTTTTTAAATAATTCATCAGTATATTTTTGTATATTTTCCCAAATTGCATAACCATATGGTTTTATTGCTATACAACCTTTTGTGCTTGTGTAGTCTGCAAGTTCAGCTTTTATTACTATGTCTGTGTACCATTGTGCAAAATTTTCATCTATGTTTGTTATGTCTTTTACAAATCCTTTTTGTTCGTTCATGTTTTTTTCTGCTAATATGTGTGTGATATTAGCATTTCCTCCTTTTTTGTTTTTTATGGTTTATGGTTAATAATATAACATATTGTGGGAGTTTTTTCAAGGGTTTGTGTTATTTCGTCAGGATAACGGTGTGAAAAAAATTTTTCATGTCTTTATCTTGTTATTTTGTTTTTGGATATTGCCCTATAGTTAGCCGGCGAAATAAAATATATTAAAATTCCGTTCCTTTGCTGGTCGTTTGTGTGTGTTAAAATGTAAAGGTGCTCACGCTCCCAAACTGCGCATCTACTGCATTTTAATATATTTTATTTTGCCTACTCTACTGTTTTTTTGGGGTGGTGGGGTTTTGTAGCGCAATATTTATTTATATAGTTATATGATAGAGTTTTTTTGCTAATTACAAAAGTATCAAATAGCATATTATTTTCAATAATCGGATTAAAACCTCTTCCATCTTTAAGAGATTTATTGTATAATAAAGTCGAATATTATTGAACTTTAGGAGGACTGATTTTTAAATGTATGGGATAATTGAAACTCCAGAAAAGAAGCATATTCATTTTTTTCGAATATTTTATGTGCTTTTTTCAATATTAATTATAGTTTTTTTGCTATATGTTTTATTTATGTATGTATACAATAATTCTAAAGTTACCAACACAACACCTCAAACAATGCATTTTGCAGAAAATTTTTCATTAACTAGTTGTAAGAACACATTTAATATCAAAAAAAATGAGTTATTGCAGATTAAAAAAGGAGATTTGCTTACTGAAGAACAATATAATAAAATAATAAATATATATTCAAATCAAACGAAAAAAACAGTGTTTCTAACATTTGATGATGGGCCTTCTAAAAATGTTACTCCTTTGATTTTAGATTTATTAAAACAGGAGAATATCAAGGCAACGTTTTTTGTTTTAGGTTCAAATGTTGAACGATATCCAGAAATATTACAAAGAGAGTATTATGAAGGTCATTTTATAGCAAGCCATGGGTATTCACATAGATATTCAGAAATATATCAGAGTGTTGATACTATATTAAATGATTATAAATTATGTGAGAATGCTGTGCGTTTAGCTTTAAATATGCCAAATTTTAGTTGCAGAGTTTACCGTTTTCCTGGTGGATCTGTTGGTGGAAAATATCATGATATAAAGCATAACTCAAAGGAATTACTAAAACAAGAACATATAGCATATTTAGATTGGAATGCTCTTACACGAGATGCAGAAGGAACTCCTACACGCGAATCTATTATTGAAAGTTTAGAATCTACAGTTAATGATAAAGATGTTGTTGTTTTATTAATGCATGATTCATCTAGTAAAATTTTAACTTATGACACTTTACCTAATGTTATTAATTTTTTTAAGGAAAAAGGTTATACTTTTAAATGTTTATATGATGTATTATAAAATGTATTCTGTTTTGCAGGTTACTTCTAATAAAGCTGTAACCTGCAAAATTTTTTCGATTTTTTTCTAAAAAACTATTGACAAAATTTTAATAAATATTTATAATAAAAAATGTCTTTAGAAATTTTGCAAAACATATGCAGGTGTCGTATAATGGCTATTACCTCAGCCTTCCAAGCTGATGACGAGGGTTCGATTCCCTCTACCTGCTCCATAATTTAATTTTTATAAAACATACGCAGGTGTCGTATAATGGCTATTACCTCAGCCTTCCAAGCTGATGACGAGGGTTCGATTCCCTCTACCTGCTCCATAAAAAGCTCTCAAGTAATGAGAGTTTTTTTATTTTTTTCTTGTAAACAACTTTTATTTATTGTATAATATTTATATGTTAAATATTTGCGGGTGTAATTTAGTGGTAGAATGTCATGCTTCCGACCTGATAGCGCGGGTTCGATTCCCGCCATCCGCTCCAAGAGCTCCATATTTTAAGCCTTCTCTGTTAGTATCTAAAAAGCAAAGAAATATACAATTGTTTTCTCCTAATCCATTCACATTTCTAAATAATTCCTCTACTTTTTCCTTTGTATTAAATTCCTCCATTTATTTTTCCTCCTTTTATTTAAAGATGAGCATATTACTCTATTATTAATTTAACATACTCCCCATCTTCCTTATTATAAACATGTTTTCCTATTATTGTCAAAAAGTTTTCAATGTCCTGCATATCATCGCTTACAACTTCAACATACGAATTAACAGGGTCTTCTTCATTATATAAATTAAATAATACCTTTAACAATTTTATATAATATTGTCTATTTCAAAAAATATTATAGGACAATCATCAGCATAAACTACTTCTCTAACATCTACTATTTCTCCTATTTTTTCTTTTAATTTAGAACCTAGTTTTTCAAATAACTCAAACTTTTCAAGGAAATCATCTTGAGAAATTGAAAAGAAATTAATTACAAAAATATTATCATTCCATTCATAAAAATTCTCACTATTATTAAAACCACCCTCATCATCTAATTTTGAATTGTTTCCATCTGCAAATTGTCTTAAAAAGTCATTGCATATATTTTCAATTTTATTTTTTATATTATCTTCCATTTTGAATCCTCCTAAAACAATCTTTCAAATTCGTCATCATCTGACCAAGGTGATAAACCTTCTCCTGGTCCAACATCAATTACTTTATTATCCAGCATAATTATGTCTATACCATGTTCTGGTTCCCATTCGCAATTTCCTTCAATTACATAACCAATTCCTTCCCCTTCTGGTGGAAAAATATAAATTGTAGGATTTTCTATATATTTTAATATATCTCTTCCAGATACATCACGAGGAACTTTTTCATTTATTTCAGCAACAAATTCTTCGTTCCATTCTTCCAACATAAATTTGTGGTATGCTGAAACACGTTCACATATTTTATCTATTACTTCATTTTTTAATGATTCAAAGTCTTCGGCACATTTCTGTGCATAGTCCATATCAACAGTATTTTCAATCCAAACTTCTATTTTTTATTGAATAATTTGCTTTCAATAAAGCCAACATTGAACATATCATCTCTTTTTTCAATATTACTAATCATATTTTTCCACCCTTTCAAAATTATTTATATTCGTTACCATCATCATTCACAAAATAAATTTTAAATTTATTATTCTTGTTATACTCTTGAACTGCATTTATTAACTTTGACAATTCAAATTTATCAACATTCCCTTGATACTTTATCCATGATATTGCATTTGTATTTGCATAGAAACCATCTGTACACATTTCGCCATCAAACCTTGCAATATTCCCTTCGTATTCAATATCTATATACCACTTTGTGCCTGTACTTTTTATTTTATTCATTATACAAAACCTCTTTTAATCTTTTTCCTTATAAAATTTTAAAATAATTGTGACATAACTCCCCAATACACTTCCATATCTGATACTTCTAAATTATTAATATCATCATTACCATTTAAAAATAATGGTACCTTATATCCAGCACACTCATTATGTAATAAAGTGCATTCTTTTGAAGATTCATACCATTCTTCAAAGAAATGTGATGCTAAAGAATCTTCGTGATACTCTGCTATTTCAACATTATGGAAATCATAAAAATCTACTGGTATATCAAGAACTTCTCCTGTACCAGGTTCAAAAAGCAATATTGTGTTAGTATCTATATTGATAGCAAATTGTCTACCTAACCAATCATACCCAAATACTCTTATATGACCAGTATACTTTTGAAATGCATCTTCTACTATTTTTGTCCATTTTTTTATTTCATCATAGTTGTGTATTCTATATATTCCTTCTTTAAAACTTCTCCCAGACATTTCTTTTAGAAATGAATCCACATCATTTATTGATGCGTTATTTTCAACTCCTACATATTCAAAAAATTTTTCAAACATTATTTTTTCTCCTCTTATTTCTCAAATTGTTTGTCCCAATTTTTAATAAATTCATATAATGATGAAGCCTTGCAATAACTATCTTCCAAACCAGTAGTACAACAATCTATTGCAAAATATTCATTAGTTGCGAAATTATAGCAAAAATGATTTCCTCCCAAATCGCCACCAAAAGCAAAGCAATTTGGAAAATGCTTAAAAATTTCATAGTCATTATTATAATCTACAAGCTCTTCTAATTTTATAAATTGCATATATGAATTTTTACCTACATCTCCTTCACCACCGTTATGCTTATGCATAAATTCTAAATAATCACTTGGTTGAGCGGTTACTGTTTTGTTTAATTATTTCTTTTATTTCATTTAGAATTCTGTTCATTTACTATTCCTCCTAAAAATTACATGCCAATGTTTGATGATTCTTTTCATCTGTATATTCGGCTTTCCAATAATGTCTATCGTTTATTTCTCTATAAATTATTCCGTTTAAATTATTTCGTATTTTCGTTTTAAATGGATACTTTAAAAATATAAAAGTATGCTCCGTAGAAGCATTAGTAAATCCACCTTGTGATGTTTCAATAATTTCATTTCCAGCTTTTAGCTCTTCTTCTAATATTTCTTTCAGCACAATGCTTAACTTATTAATTATCATTTTATCTATCATAATCTTTTTCCTCATAATATTTTTCTAATCTTATAAACAATTATCTTTCTTTATTGCTTTACTATATTTCTCCAATGAAATTGCTAATTAAAGAAATATGCTCTTTTATTTTTGCTTTTTTTATATTTTCTACACTTTCTTTACCACCCATAGCAATAAGCGGAACATATCCAAAACATTCATCATATTCAAGCATACCATATTTATTTAGAGCTTCTTTGTATTTCTTTATATTAAAATCTGTATCGTCAAATTCTCCGTCCAATAAGTCTTCATAAAAGAAATCAAATCCATCAGAGATTACATCATTTTTACCATATCTATATTTTATAATACCAATAAATTGTTTTTTTTCCCATGTGATAATATCTCCAAATGCAGTTGCAAAAATTGGTATTGAAACATTACCTTGAAAATATGTTTTTTCTATTAATTCCTTATATTCATTTGGATTGATTATTTTTAAATATCCATTATAAAAAGTACCTAATCCATAGTTTTTCCATATATAAATTATTTCTCGTGGCAATTTTTCCTCATATTGATTTATTGTTTCTTCATCAACATCACTAGATTTTACATAGTCTTTAAACACTTTTTCTAATATTTCAGCTTGCACTTCATTTTCTATATCTTCCTCAACTTGTTTTCTAGTTTCTTCATAAGAATCAAGTAAATTATTTAAAAATTCAACCGTAGTTGAATTATTGTGTTCATATAAACTGCAATTTACTCCTTCTGAATTTAGCTCATTATATAATCTTAATACAGCTCTAATCCCATTATCATCTATATAATCACATGTAAGAATATATTGATAATCTTCAATTTTCTGTTTTATTTCCGATATAGGTAAATCTTGATATTTTTTTATAATCATAATACATTTAGCAGGAATAGTTGTTTCATTAACCTTTATTCCTACTATAGAGTTATTATCTTCCATTTATAACACCACCTTTTAATTATCTTTATTCTTCATCCATAAATGCATCATAAGCATAACTTTCTATTCCGTCTAACAAATTATCATTTTCATCATATACTTTATATTGCATTTGTATATTTCCTAATGATGTTTCTCCATCTAATCCTAGTAAAATAGTATAGAATACTTCGTTCATAACTGAATCTACTAATTCTTTTATTTCATCATTTGATATACCTTTTGAAACAATATTTTTTATTTGATTTCCCACTTGTGTTTCCTTTTCTTTATCAAAATATATTTTTAACATTTCTTGTTTTTCTTTATAGCAGTTATTAACAAATTCTTCTGCAGTCATAATTATTCTCCTTTCATTTAATATACAAATTAATTTTTTATACTATTATCAAATAAACAATTTTTAATTATATTTGTACTGATTGACACTTTTCCTGCACCTATATCAATAATGGTGATGTCATTACTTATATAGCAGTTAAATAAATCAAATGCATATGTTCCCATATCTTGTATTACCTATATAAATATTTGAGTCTAGCTTATCTTTGTGTAAAAATGCTTCATTTATTATATCTATTACTTGTTGAGGTTCTTCTATCCCAAGTCTTTTCCATCGTTCTGGTATCTTTTCATTATTATTCATATTATCCTCCTATTTAATATTTTCTATATCTCCATATATCCATAATTCCGTTTCATATTTAAAATCTTCATCATTTATTGTTTCTTTAAATCCTATCTCTTTTAGGTCTGTTTGAATATTCAATTTTTGTTTTAAAGATTTTTTTAAATCTATTTTTTCCCATGTTTGATAAGAATCTTCTCTTTTCCAAAAATTATTATAATATTCTTCATCATAAAATAATATAATTCTCGAATTACTTATTTCTTTAGTTTCAATCATTCCTACTATTCTACAAAATCTTTTATTATCTTTGTGTTTAATAAGTTTTTCTGTTATCTCAAGCCATTTAATTATAAATTTTCTTTTAATACTATTTGGAGATAGATCTAAAAAATTATTACTAGGTACTGCAAATTCTTCATATACATTATCTGTTTTTACTGGTTCAAATAAATCTATTTTTTTGAATAATAAATTAAGTTTTCTATAAACTCCTCTTTGTTTTTTCATTTTCACTAATTCTCCTTTTTAATACCACATCAGCCTTACGTCATTAATATTTATATTAGTTTCTGCCATTTAATACTTTTAGGTTTATCATTTTGATTTTCATAAAATTCTGTTAAACATTCTATTGTTTGCTCTATGGTTATTATGACATTGGCTGGAGCAAGCCATTCTTCTCCACCAGATAAGAATATAGTTTCTTTATCATAATTGCCTAATGATGTCCAATTTATTTCATTTTCATCTTCAGTAAAATAATTTACACACGCTAAATCATTATTTAATTGTATAACTAAACATGGATATTTTTTTATGCCTTTACTAATCCATATTTCTTCTAATCCTTTATTATTTTTAATTAATTTAATTATATATAGAAGTGAACATTTTTCTATGTTTTGCTTTTTTGTTTCAATGTACATATTCATATACATGTCGCCATAACAATTACTACTAAATTCTTCTGCAGTCATTAATCATCTCTCCTTTTAATAACCAATTTATATTTTTTTCTTAATAATCCTTTTTCTTTTATTTCAAATTTACTATTATTATAGTCACTCAATAATTCCGTTATATTGCTATGTGGATAATCATCTGACCTATCATGCATATGTTCATTTCCATTAGAATCTTTATAATAGAAGTAAATCACATCATCATTCCCAGCACCAGATGCACCAGGATATATTATTATTTTAACGTCATCTTGTATTTTCCATTCTATTGTTCCACTATTAATTTTATAATCTCCCTTAAACTTGTTCTTTTCCATTTCTGATAATATTTCAGATAAGAAAGAATTTAATGTTTCTTTTATATCTTGCATTATTATTTTCCTTAATGCTTCCTTGCTTACTTTTTTAATTTTACGAATAGTTTTTTCTCCATATTTTTCAATTGTTTCTTCTAGTGTTAATTCTTTTATTGATGACATTATATCTGTATTTCCTATAGCGTATGGCGAATCACTTGGCTCACTTGAATCATATCCCATTAATCTATCGGTTATTTCATTATTGTTTGCTTTAATCCATTCATTATTTTTTAATTCAAAGGTTTCATTATTGTATGTACAAAATAAGCGATTGTTTTCTACTAAATAAAATTTACAATCTTTTTCTTCCTCTCTATTTGTTATTTCTTTGTATTCTTCATCTGTTAATACTTTTCCCCACAAGCCATAATGTAATTCTTCAAAGCCTGCTTTATACATAGTTTCGTCATCTGGAGAAGAAATAAAATATAATGTTGGCTTATCTTCTCCATTCACTTTATAAGTTCCAAGTCTGCATAGAACTCCCTTATAATTTATTTCCATATATTTTTATCCTTTCTCTGTAACTAAAAAGTAAAAATCGACATAGTTTAAAACATCGCTCCAACCCATTGTTTGATGAATTACATCTAATGGACAATTTTCATCAAAATAAGTTGTATGATTAATTTTTCCGTTTTTATATACCACTTTTCCAAAGTAATCCTTTCCGTCATATGTTACTTTGAATTTTAACTCTGCATTAAAATCATTCCATTGTTTTGTTTCATCAACTTTTTTTCTAACTTCATTTACTTCATCAAAATTTAAAAGGTGTAATTCTGCATTTTTCCCTATCTTAATGCTATCTTTTTCTAATGCGTTTATTTTATATTTCTTTTGCATAGGTATTGTTGTAGTAAATTCTGTATCAAACGGAACATTTTCTCCAAATTCAGAATTCCAAAATATATTTGCGGTACCACTCCAATGAATGGTTATATTATTCTTATCAACTTTTAAAATTTCAATCGTACCCTTTGTTACATCTTCGTGCTCTACAACATAAAAATAACCTGCTTCTTCGTTTTTTTCATTATTTGGATTATCCCATACAAACTTTTTATTTTCTAACTGCTTTGGCTTTTGAACACCAGTGTTAAAACCGTTATTATGATATAAACTAACATTCCTTAATTCATAATCAATTTCTTGATTTTGAGTTTCTGCATTTACTTCTATATACATACGTATACCTGTATCTTCATAATTTAATGAAATCGAACAGCTTGATATATCATATTCAATATCTCTAAGTCTAAAATACATATTTTACCTCCTAGATTAATCATTATTTATATTCTATGTATTATTCAAATGTAAATCTAACATATGCTGTGTTACAGATTCAAATTGTTGTTCATTTATATCTAAAAATCTCAATGTATTTTGTTGAAATGCAAAATAAAAAATTTTACCATCTTTTATTATTTTAAATAGTGCCTCTAACCCATGATTTTCTAGCATTAACAAATAACCAAATTTTGCTTGAATACCTTTAAAATCTTCTGGCTTAATTTCATTTGCATTAACCAAAAAAGCTAAAGCATTATCTAATAACTTTTCTTTCAATTCCTTATTATTAATTTGATTAACTTCTTGTTTTTTATTTTTAAATAATCCCATATTAAGTACCCCTTTTCAAAAATTACATTGTTTTGATGTTTACTATTATTTATCTAAACGCTATTTATGAACAATGTATCATAACAATAATCATTTTGCAACCCCTTCAAATTACGCAATTACAAGTCTTACAGCCGTAACAGAGCGTAAAATAAGCAGAGTTCTACTTTGATACTATTTTTTATGTTTTTAATAAATATTTTTACAAACTTATGTTGATAACAATCGAGTAGAGAATAAACAATTATTTTATTTATTCTCTACTCGATTGCAAAAAAACTTTTATAATAAATAAATTAAGAAAATTACAATATTCGCTTGTTTTTAATTAAATTATACTGTATAGTATATATTATAGGAAATGAGAATAAGCAGATGTTGAGTTTGCCACTTCACAATTAGAGTATAACTCTAGGATTGGAGGTGGTGTTTATGATAGAATTCTTAGCGTACATATTATTGGCACTATATATTTCTATAGTAATAAACATAGCCTTACTTGTAACTATCGCAACGATATTAAACAATAAGGAATAAAAAACAACACATTCTGCTTTGACCCGTGGAATGTGTTGTTAAAAAAAATCTGTGGCAACCACATTATCTGTGGTTCTCATTTTCTATCTTTATTATACACAGTTTTTTATCATAAGTCAAATAATTTTATGAAAATATTCTTGCAAAATTCCAAAATTTATGCTAAGTTGATATTAGAAACTGATTGATAATTCTATCGATCGTCAATTGTGCCAAAAGTTGTAAATAACTACATCGTTGGCTCCATAAGATAAAATCGTCGCACCAATCATCTCAAAAGCAAATAGTCCTTCTATTCATTTTGTAATTCATCATCCAAAACTACGAAATGCAATTGAGAATTTTATTCCACCAATTCTTGAATAAATTTAATAAATAACTACTATTGAAGTAGTTCTTTATTCCTCATACTTAACTTCATTCATATAATTAAATCCACTCATAAAAGAATCATATGAGTAATCTCTCACTCTGTTTTCCATAACATCATTTATAGGTATAAGAGTATAATCTTTTAAAACTACATATTTATATGTAAATGTTAATATTTCATCATAGTATTTAGTTAACATATTAATCTTAACAGTAGTTGTAACTGTTTTATTTAAATTAGTATCAAAATAACTCATTATCTCATAGAAACCTTTATCAGTTTTAAGTATTCTCTCATTGTATATTCTAATTACTTTCTCACCTTCATAATTACCACTAACTTTATCAATAGTTGGGTATTTATCATTAGAATTATATAATAATCTATATAAAATATTATCTTTTACATAAACATAATTAGACATAAAGTCATAATCAATTTTTTTGCCAAGGAAAGAAGTTGAATATTCCCATTTAAGATAATCACTAAGTTTATAATCTGCATTTAGATACATATCATAACTATCTCTAACTTTATTATCTAGATTTTCATCATGTAATGTATATAATGTATCATTATAATCAATAAATTTAATGTCTGCTCCATAGTTTGGTGTAATATTCATAACCTTAATGTTTTTATCTATGTCATATACCTTTTTGTATTCAAATTCTCCGTTATCTAATTTTTGAGGATTGAAAATATATATTGAATTATTACTTATAAAGGCATATTCACTAAAATTAGTATCTTCGTTTAATATTTCTCCACCTTTTAATTTTAAATATTTTTTATCTGGATTAGTTGCTAATATTTGTTCTATTATTGTTTTTGGTTCATAAACCGTATTCTCCTTTAATTCTGGATTTTTATTTTTTATAACAACGATAATAATAACACTTATCATTATCACGGATGCTACAATAGCATAAATAATTCTTTTATTTTTCATAATGTTTCAATCCTCCTCTACTATCTATTATTTATTATTATAATTTAAAATATTAAAAAAAGCAACTTTCTACCAATGCTTTTCTGAGGAATAATTGTACACGTTTAATCCTAATCACCGACTCTTTAGTCATATATCATATAATACATATGATATAATAAATTACAAATTTAATTATTAATTTAGTTCCTTATTTAGTTACTAATTTAGTTATTAAGTGTTTTGTTTAAAGGAGATTTAGTTTGAGAAAAATTATAATTTCAAATTGAATGTATTCCTTTGGAAAGGAATGAAATTTATTATGAACAACAAATTAAAAAAGGAAATATCAATTCCAAAATATTCTTTATCTGAAGAACTAATAAGTGCAATTTCTCATGGAATTGGTGCACTTCTTAGTATTGCGGCATTAGTATTAACAGTAGTTGCATCTGCGAAACATCATAACGCAATAGCTGTTGTAAGCTCATGTTTATATGGAACAATGCTAATTATTTTATACACAATGTCAACTTTATATCATAGTTTCAAACCAACATGTAAAGCAAAAAAAGTGTTTAGAGTATTTGACCATTGTAGTATATTTTTACTAATATTTGGTTCTTATACACCATATGTTTTAGTTTCTTTAAATGGTGCTTTAGGTTGGACAATTTTTTCTATTATATTGTCTGTTACAATTTTAGGAATAACATTAAATGCCATTAATTTAGAAAAATATAAGATTTTATCTATGATATGCTATTTATGTATGGGGTGGTTAGTTATTTTTGCTTTTAAAGATATATGTAATTGTGTTGATAAAAATGGAATCGTTCTTTTAGTTTTAGGTGGAATAATTTACACAATAGGAGCTATAATATTTGGTCTTGGTAAAAAAATAAAATACATGCACTCAATATGGCACTTTTTTGTACTAGCAGGCAGTATTTTACAATTTTTTTCTATTTATTTATATGTAGTTTAATAAAATTTATTATATAACAAAAACTGTTAGAATTATGCAATATCATAATTCTAACAGCTTTTTTATTGTTCACTAATTTTCTACTCAAATGACTCTTTTATTTACCATTTTTATATTTAATATTTACAACATTTTTATTTATTATGAACATCAACTTGCATATATGGTATTTCAATTTCATTTTTATCTAAATCTAATTTTATAGTTCTTAATACAAATCTTTTTACAGTAAATTTATCTTCTGGTTTGCACCATAGTCTTATTTTATAATATATTGCAGAATCTCCAAACTTATTAATTCCAACATATTTTGCATCTTCAATATTATTATTTTCTTTTATTTTTACAATTATTTCATCTATTATTTTTTCAATTTTTTGTGTGTTTTCATTGTATCCAATTGGAATATCTATATCCATTACATTTGAAATATTTAATGCTTGAGTAATGTTTCTATTAGCAATTACTAAAATTCCATCTGTATTAATATCTTTAATTTTTGTAGCTTTTAACCCTAGTTCCAAAACTTTTCCTTCTACATCACCAATTCTTATTACATCACCTATTGAAAAATAATTATCTACAATTATATTAAATCCCATAATTATGTCTTTAAATGCATCTTGTAGAGCTAAACCTACTATGATAGATACTATTCCTAGTCCTGCTACTATTGATGTTACATTAATTCCATATATTTGTAAAACAAATATTAAATCAAACATTATTACTACATAATTTGAAATATGATTTAATAATTTTAAATATGTTTTTCTTTTTCTATAATTATGCATTTTTTGCTTTTCTATTATTTTTATTCTTCTATTTATAATTCTTTTAAATAACATAAGTATCATTATTGATATTATAACTGTAAGAACTGATATTATTAATTGTTTATTTAATAATGCATTTTTAATTTCTTCTAAACTCATATAGATATTCCTCCTTTTATATTTGTATATTATTCACCTTTAATTGTATTGATTTTAAATAACTTAAATATTTCAACAATAACTGCAGGAGCTAAAACTAGGCAGATTGTTTCAACAATATTTTCAACTGGCATTGGAACTATACTAAATATATTTCTCAAAGCAGGCACTAATAATACAACAAACATTAATGAAGCAGATACTAAAATTGCAAGTATTAGTTTACCATTATTAAATATTCCAGTTTTAAACATAGATTTACTATTATTTCTAATATTAAATACATGAACTAATTCTGATAAAGCAAGAACTATAAATGCCATTGTTTGACCTATTGAAACACGTACTTGTTCTGGTGTCATACCTTCTACTTGTGGTATATTTTTCGTTCCTAAACCTATTATAAATGCTGCTAATGTTAATAAACCTATCATTAATCCTTGATATACAATTCTCCATGTCATTCCTTTTGTAAATATGCCTTTTTCTTTTTTGTTTGGCTTTTTATTCATTATATCTTTTTCAGCTGGATCAACTGCTAATGCTAAAGCTGGTAATGAATCTGTTACTAAGTTTATCCATAAAATGTGAATTGGTAATAATGGTTCTATTAAACTTATATCTATTCCAAATTGTTTAGAAAGTAATGGTGCTATTAAAATAGCTATAAATAATATAATAATTTCTCCAACATTACTTGATAATAAGAATTGTATTGCTTTTAAAATGTTTCCATATATACGTCTTCCCTCTTCAACTGCAGAAACAATTGTAGAGAAATTATCATCAGTTAAAATTACATCTGCCGCTTCTTTTGAAACATCTGTACCTACTATTCCCATTGCACAACCAATGTCAGCTGTTTTTAATGCTGGGGCATCATTTACACCATCACCTGTCATAGCTACTGTTTCACCGTTTGCTTGCCATGCTTTAACTATTCTAACTTTATGTTCTGGTGAAACTCTTGCATATACTGAAATTTTTCTAACTCTTTTTATTAGTTCATCATCAGACATTTCATCTAATTCATTACCTGTTATAGCTTCATCGCCATCTTCCATAATTCCTAAAGCTTTTGCTATAGCTGTTGCTGTAATTTTGTGGTCACCAGTAATCA
>UMJX01011649.1_pt1 | contig 17298 bp, 9 predicted proteins | sample 1966131 | NCBI WGS metagenome assembly UMJX01 (sample SAMEA4836162, study PRJEB28245) | human gut metagenome | biome: gut microbiome; material: fecal sample | place: Denmark | collected 2008 | reverse complement strand
GGACCACTTTGCATGGTTCTATATTTTACTCCTATTCCTTTTTGCGCAAAACTTTGATAATATAAACCAAATGTAACCTCTTTTTATGTCTAATAGGATACATATATTATTCAGCATAAAAAATGTAGTTATTGAAATAATATCTAACAAAAAGTTAATTAAAAAAATTAGCTTTATTTTTTTGCCTTCAAAATAAAAATTTAGGAGGTAATTTTAAATGAAAAAATCAATATATGATTTTAAAAGAAAGTATGCAGTACAAGATGAATTATTAAACGAAGGAACTTTAGAAGGATTAGATGAAAGAACACTACACGAAACTATAAAAGCAATGTTAGTGAATACAACTAAAGACTGTATTAAATATGAAAACTGGATGGATCCTGATATGGCAGAAATAAGTAAGTTACTTGTTAAAGAAAATAAAACAGAAGATGATATGCAAAAAATAAAAAATGCCCAAGACAGGTTAAGAAATTCATTACATTTTGCTCAAATATCAGAAAATAGTTTATATACTTTAATCTATCAAATGTTATTATCTGAAGATATAAAGCGAGTTTTTAAACAAGAAATACCATTGATGTATAATGACCTATATTATCTAATAGATATGGAAGATGAAATCGCAGAGAGTATTGAATTTTCACTTTCAGAGCTTTATGAATCTCCAAGCTTTAAAGAAATATGTTCACTTATAAATGAAACTATTGATGACTTTATTGAAAATGCAGAAGAATATATAGAGAATGTAAAAGAACGAGATTTATATGAGCAATTTGTAAGTTATAGAGAACAATACAGAAAAAGTAAGGAAGAAAAGGAGAATGCCAATGAGTAAAGTTATAGCAATAGCAAATCAAAAGGGTGGAGTTGGAAAAACAACTACCACTTTTTCTTTAGGTGTAGCTCTTGCTAAACAAGGAAAAAAAGTATTACTTATTGACGCAGATCCACAAGGCGATTTGACTACTTGTATGGGATATTATAATCAAGATGAATTGCAGAATACCATTGGAACTTTAATGTCTGATACAATATGTGATAATGAGATAAATGCGGAGAATAGCATACTTCATCACAAAGAAGGTATAGATTTAATTCCATCTAATTTAGATTTATCTGCAATAGAGTTTTCTTTGGTAAATGCAATGAGTAGAGAGTTTACACTTAAAAATTCTATAAGAGAAATAAAAGATAATTACGATTATGTTTTAATTGATTGTATGCCCAGCTTAGGAATGATAACCATAAATGCACTGGCTTGTAGTGACAAAATAATAATTCCAGTACAGGGAGAGTATCTTGCTGCAAAAGGTATGGGACATTTATTAAAGACAGTAAATAGAGTTCATAAACAAATAAATCCCAATTTAAAAATTGGAGGTGTCTTGCTCACTCTTGTTGATAAAAGAACTAATTTGTCGAAAGATGTAAGAGATACGATAAATGAAAATTATGGACACTATGTAAACATATATAATACTGAAATTCCTAAAGCTATAAATACAGCAAAATCTACATCAACAGGGAAAAGCATTTTTGAGTTTGATAAAAATAGTCCTGTCGCAGAGGCATATAAAAATTTAGCAAAGGAGGTATTAGACAATGAAAGAACAAGAACAAAAAATGAAACTTCCAAAGCTAGATGATTTGTTTACAATTCAAGAACAGAGAGATTATGAAAAAGCCGAAAAAGTTGAAGAAATTAATATAAGTAGTATCAAAGATTTTCCTAATCATCCTTTTAAAGTAATTAATGATGAAAAAATGCAAGAAATGGTTAAGAGTGTAAAGGAATATGGAGTAATATTACCTGTTATAGTTAGACCAAAAGAAGATGGAACTTATGAAATGATTTCTGGACATAGAAGAAAAAGAGCTTGTGAACTTGCAGGAATAAAACAAATAAGATGTATAGTGAAAGATTTAACAGATGATGAGGCAACAATTCTTATGGTTGATAGTAATATTCAAAGAGAAGAAATATTGCCTAGCGAAAAAGCATTTGCATATAAACTTAAATTAGAAGCAATGAAACATCAAGGAAAAAGAATTGATTTAGAAGAAAATGAAACTTCGACACCAGTGGTGTCAAAGTTGAGAACTGATGAAATACTAGGAGAAGAAGTTGGAGAAAGTAGAGAAAATATAAGAAGATATATTCGTCTTACATATTTAATACCAGAGTTATTAGAAGAAGTTGATAATAAAAGAATAGCTTTTAGACCAGCCGTAGAATTATCTTATTTAGAAGAAGATTATCAATATGTAGTTTTAAATAAATTACAATATGACGAGGTTTCTCCTAGTTTAAGTCAAGCTATAACATTAAAGAAAATGCAACAAGAAGGAACTATATCTGAAGAAAAAATAGAGAATTTGTTAGATAAAGAAAAACCAAATCAAAAAGAGTTCATAAAGATACACAATGATAGAATAGAAAAATATATACCAACTAAAGTCAAAGACTCTGGTAAGATAGAAGATTTTATTATCCAATGTGTGGAAGAACACAACAAAAGGGAAAGATTAAAACAAGAACGAAATGCTCGATAATGTGTGTGAACAATAGATTTACAAGTAGTTTTATTTTTTGTGTGAACACATTACAAAGTTTTCCCTTACAATCCCTTTTAAATACATACTATATTACAAACTAAAAAAGAATTATTATATTAAATATATATAATGCTTTATACATTTGTTTTTATATCTAGAAAGCATATAATTAAGCTATAAGGAGATGGTAGTAGTGAAAAGTAAAAAGATATTAGTTTTAATAATTATAGCCTTAATAGTGATATTATTTGCAAATATCATGATTATAAAATCAAAGAAATTTAGTAAGATAGAAAAAGAGAAAGAGATTGTAACTGAAATAAATAATACTGATGATGAAGAAATAGAAAATACTGAAGTGATGGTTTTTAAAGATGATATAGAAAAACAAGAGAAAGTAGAAGAAATACCACAAGAAATTGATACCGTAAAAGATAATATTCAAGAAGAAACAAAGGAAAATTCAATAGCAACACAAGATAAAAAAGTAGAAAGTTCAAAACCAGTAGAACAAGCCAAAACAATACCTGTTACTACAAGTAAAAAGACCGTAGAAAAAGAAACAACGACAGTACCAGAACAGCCAAAGGAAGAAAAACAAAGAGATATAAAACAATCTGAAAAAGCGAAGTGTTCTGATACCAAACATGGTGTAGGAGTTGGAAACTCAAATAAATGGTTTAGCTCAAAACAAGATGCAATTAATTACTATCAAGGAATAATTAAAACTTGGGGAGATAAATGGGAAAAATTTGAGATCAATGATGAAACATATCAAAAAAATTGTCCGTATGGGTATGAAACTTGGTCATGTCCGTTTTGTGGAAAATGGACAATAAACTTTTATTATAATTAAATAAATTATTAAAAATATAGAGCAGGTAGAGTATTACTTGTTCTTTTTTTATGAAAAATAGGAGGTAAAATTTTATGAAAATAAAAAAAGTTAATAAAATATTAGCTAGTATAATGTTATTTTTAATATTATTTAGTATAATACAACCTGTTTTTGCAGCATCGGGAAGTGGAAAATGGTCTGGAGGTCAATATGCATCTGGAATGAAAACCACCGATAATGCAAATGGAACAACAGGTGTGTTAATAAGAAGATTAAATAATTTAAATACAGGAGAAAGGAGAACCGTATTCTGTGCAGAACATGGAATAGATTTTAAAACAGGAGCTTCATATAATGGAGTTTATTATACGCCAACTAATTCAAACATTAGAAAGGCATGTAAAGTTGCTTATTTAGGATGGTATAAAAATAATGGTGGATATACAGTAGATGGAGGAATTTTAGCTAATGATATGAAATGGGTAAAATGGGATTATGTGTTTACTCAACAATATATTTGGGAAATTCTTGGACAAAGCAATGCAACATTTATTAAGTCAGATGAGCAACAAGGATATATAGACTTTAAAAATAGAATAAATAATGAAATAGCAGATATCGAAAAAAGACCTAGTTTCAATGGGTCTACAATTACAATTCAAGCAGGAGAAACAAAAACAATAACTGATTCTAATGGAGTTCTTGCAGAATATGGAACAATTGATAATACAAAAGATGGAATAAGATTCGTTCACCAAAATGGTAGTAATTCAATGACTATTTTTGTAGATGAAAATACAAATTTAGAAAATTATAGAATTTCAGATAATACTTTTAAAGAGTGGGGAATGATAAAAAACGGAACAGAAGATAATGATACAATGGTTTATTTTGAATTCGCAAGTGGTGTTCAAAACCAATTATATTGTATGAGTTATAATGATCCAGTAACATTAAATTTTTCACTAGAAATTGAAACATTTGGAAGATTGGAGTTACAAAAATTAAATACAAATGGAGATTTAGTAAATGGTGCAGTTTTCAAAGTAAGAGGAGCAAATGACTATAATAAAGACGTTACTGTTACTAATGGAAAGATTACTATTGATAAATTAAAAAAAGGAACTTATACAATAAATGAAATATCAGTGCCTTTTGGGTATTTAATAGACACAAAATCTTATGATGTAGAAGTTAAAGTAAATCAAACAGCAACAAAAGCAATAGTAAACGAAGAACCAACAGGAGAAATCAAAGCATATAAAACAGATAATTATAATAACAAACTAAAAGGAGCAGAAATATCATTATATGCAAGAGAAGATATTAAAAATGTTGCAGGAACAATTACATGGTATAAAAAAGGAGAATTGATAACAAAAGCTATAACTAATGATGATGGAATGGCTCAATTTTCTAATTTACACTTAGGAAAATACTATGTAAAAGAAACAAATGCACCAAATGGATATTTAGTAAATTCAAAAGAATTTGATACAGAATTAAAATATAAAGATGCTAACACAAAAGTTATATATATTGATGTTACAGGAATAAAAGATGAAGAACCAACAGGAAAAATTACAATAATAAAGAAAGATGCGGAAACTGGATCAGTACCACAAGGAGATGCAACATTTAATGGTGCAGTCTATAAAGTTTATGCAAATGAGGATATATATAATAAAGCAAAAACTAAAAAATTCTATTCTAATGGAGATTTAGTTGCAACAAGAACTATAAATGAAAAGGGAGAAACAGAAGATATAAAAAATCTTCCTTTAGGAAAATATATTGTAAAAGAAGAAACTAATCCAACTGGATATATGTTAGATAAAAATACCTACAGTGTAGAATTAAAATACAAAGACCAATACACAAAAGTAATAGCAGATACTAAAACAAGTTTAGAAAATGTTAAGAAAATGGGAGTACATATTTTCAAATCAGGAATAAAAGAAAACTCAGGAGAAACACCTGGATTAGAAGGTGCAGAATTTACAATTAAATTAAATTCAGCAGTAGAAAGAGCTTATGCACAAGGATATTCTTATGAAGAAGTTTGGAATGGATTTGATGAAAATGGAAACAAAGTTAAGGTTGATAGCAAAAGAGTAAAATCAGCTCAAGCTATTGCACCATCTTATGCAGTAATAGTAACAGATAAAGATGGAAATGCTTATACAAAAAATAACTTACCTTATGGAAAATACATTGTTAAAGAAACAAAAACTCCAACAGATTATGAAACAGCAGTTGATTTTACATTTTCTATTACAGATGATGAATCAGAAATTAAGGAAATAGCAAAGAAAACAAAGCATATCGTTGTTAATAATGAACAATTAGAAACATATATTAAATTGATCAAAAAAGATTTAAAAACAGATAAACTTGTTACATTAAATTCTACAACATTTGAGATAAAAGCTACAAAAGACATATATGATAGAGCTACTAAAAAAATATTGTTCAAAAAAGGAGAAACTATCTCTCAAAAAATAGGAAATACAACATATACATCATTTACAACTAATGCAGATAATATAGTTGTTCCAGATAATTCATTTAATAGTAAAAATGATGATAAAGCAACAATTACTACACCATTAAAATTACCAGTAGGTAGTTATGAAATAACTGAAATAAAAGTTCCAACAGGATTTTTACAATTAGAGGAAGCAGTTAAATTTGAAATAAAAAATGTAAAAGATTATGACAAAGATAAAGATGGAGATTTTATAAAAGAAGTTATTATTAAAAATGAGCAACCAACAGGAACAATTAAATTAGATAAAACAATTAGCGTAAGAGAAGATGCAGATATATCTTTAATTGATACATCAGATTTATCAGGTATAGAATTTAAGCTTTCAGCAAAAGAAAATATTATTGACATGTCAGATGGTAGTGTTATTTATGAAAAAGGACAAGAGATTAAAAAATATAATCTTACTAAAGATGGAAAACTAGAAATAACAAATTTACCAATTGGAACTTATGAAATTGAAGAAACAAAAACTTTAAATGGACTTGTATTAAATACAACAAAATATGAAGTTAAGTTTGAACAAAAAGACTTAACAACAAAAGTTTATACTGAAAAATTAGATATATCAAATGATACAACTCTAGTAGAGTTTTCTAAAACTGATATTACAGGAGATAAAGAACTTAAAGGGGCTAAACTATCTGTGTTAGATAGTGATAATAAAGTTATAGATGAATGGATATCTACTGATAAAACTCACAAAATTGAGGGACTTGTAGTAGGTAAAGAATATATACTAAAAGAAGAGATAGCTCCAGAGGGCTATGTAATAGCTACAAGTGTTAAATTTACAATAGACGATACAAATAAAATTCAAAAAATAAATATGAAAGATAAAGTTGTTTCAATGTCTAAAACTGATATTGGAGGTAATGAAGTAGAAGGTGCTAAAATTCAAATCATAGATAAAGATGGAAATATTGTTGATGAGTGGATTTCTACTAAAGAAGAACATAAGATTAAAAATCTAATCGAAAATGAAACTTATACTTTACATGAAGAAACAGCTCCTAATGGATTTGTAAAAGCTACAGATGTTACCTTTAAAGTAACTGATGAAAAGAAAGATCAACGCATAGAGCTAATAAATAAAGTAGTTGAAGTTACAAAAACAGACTTAACTAATGGAAATGAATTAGAAGGAGCAGAATTAGAAGTAATTGATGAAAATGGAGATACAATAGATAAATGGACATCTGCAAAAGAACCACATCAAGTAAAAGGTCTTGAAGAAGGTAAAACATATGTATTAAAAGAAACAACAGCACCTTATGGCTACGAAATTACAGAAGAAATAAAATTTGTTGTAACATCAGAAAAAAATACACAAAAAATTGAAATGAAAGATATGCCAATATTAAAGAATGTAAAAGTAGTTAAAGTAGATTCTGAAACTAAAGAAACTATAAAAGATAAATTTATTTTTGGTATTTATGAAGATTCAGAATGTACAAAGCTAATTAAAGAAGTAAAATCTGACAAAGAAAATGGAACAGCCTTATTTGAAGAATTAAGATATGGCACATATTACATCAAAGAAATAAAAGCACCAAAAGATTATGAATTATCTAGCAGAGTAGCAAAAGTTGAAATCAATGATAAAGGAATATTCGTAGATAATGAACAAGTAGAAGAAAAAGATAGCACAATAGAATTTACTTTTGAAAATAAAAAAATAGAAGTTCCTAAAACAGGAGATGAAAGCAAAATTAAATTATTTGCTGGAGCAATTATATTATCTTTATTAGGAATTACTTATATAGTTATTCGTAATCATAATAAGAATAAACAAGAATAGTTTAATTTAAGAGAGGTTAATATAAAAATACAAAATTAATCTCTCTTTTTCTGTTTATACATAAGACAATAATTAAATGATATGATATAATCTTCTCAAATAGTAATTTTTGAGGGGAGATTATAATGTTTGAAAAAAAGAAAAAGCTAGAATTAAATAATGAAGAATTGAGAATATTGCGTTATTCTTTAATAGATTTTAGAAATAATTTATTAAAACAAAATAAATATGTTGATGTGGTTGATGAGGTACTGGTAAAATTAAAAAATAAGATGAAGGTAAATAAACACGATTTAGGACTTATAATTAATAGTTTATATGAAAGTAGAACAGCAATGGTTAATGAGAATAAAGACACAGAAGCAATGGATTATTTTCTTTTAAAGCTAATTAGAATTCATGATACTCTATAATAATTAAGAATTGTAATAAGTAAGGCCTAGTTCTTTTTGACAATATTAAAACATTTATTTGAAAATGTGTTATAATATTGATAAATTTATCAAGTTAACATAGAAAAGAGGAAAAATATTGAATGATAAAAAATATATAATAGATATTCCTGAATTGATGAAAGAATGGGATTATGAAAAAAACAAAGAGTTAGGTTATTATCCTGAAAAGATATCTTATGGATGCCATACAAAAGTATATTGGCACTGTAATAAATGTAATAACATATGGCAAGCTGCTCCACATGATAGATATAGAAAAGACGGGAGAGGAAATGGATGCCCTGAATGCAAAAGAAACAAATTATCATTAAAACATTCAACACCCATTCTTGGAGTAAATGATTTAGAATCTCAATTTCCAGAAGTTCTATGTGAATGGAATTATGAAAAGAATGGCGATTTAAAACCAAATCAGTTTTTAAAAAAATCTGGATATAAAGTTTGGTGGAAATGTATATTTTGTGGTAATGACTATTTGGCTGAAATAAGAAGTAAAGTTAGTAGAGGATTAGGTTGCCCTGAATGTGCAAGTAAAAGAACTGGAGATATAAATGCAACACCAGTTATTGGTGTTAATGATTTAAAAAGCTTGTATCCTAAATTATTAGATGAATGGGATTATGATAAAAATCCTAATTTGCCAGAAAATTATATGGCTAAATCAAATAAAAAAGTATATTGGAAATGTAAGTATGGACATAGTTGGGAAGCAAGTATTGTAAATCGAGTCAAAGGCAGAAATTGCCCAATATGTAAGAAAGAATATAAAGTATCATATCCTGAAAAAGCTATTTTTTATTATATTAGTCAAAATTTTAAAGATGCTATTGAAAATTTTAAATTAAATAATCAAGCTGGAAAAGAATTAGATATTTATATTCCATCTATTAAAACAGCAATTGAATATGATGGAGCTCTTTGGCATAAAAATATAAAGAAGGATTTAGAAAAAGATAAAATTTGTAATGAGCTAAATATAAAGTTGATTCGTGTGAGAGAAAAAGGATTACCATTATTAGATTCAACATCAATTATTTTTGAGACTTTTCAAATAAAAGACGGAAAAGAAAATTTAGAGAAATGTATCTTAGATATACTTAATTATCTAAAGTGCAAAAATATGAATATTGATTTGGAAAATGATAATGATAAAATTTTGGAGTTAATGTATTTATCAAGAAAGAAAAATTCGTTATTAGAATTAAAACCAGAAATTATCTATATGTGGGATAATGAAAAAAATGGAAATTTAACTCCTGACATGTTTACTAAAGGAAGTGAAAAAGTTATATGGCTAAAATGTACAGAGTGTGGTAAATCATATAGTGCTAAAGTAAAAGATATATTTAGAAAAAATACTACAAAATGTATTGAATGTTCTTATTATAGATTAAAAAAAGGAACTAATGATTTTAAAACAATATATCCTAGATTAGCAAATGAATATGACTATGAAAAAAATAAAATCAGATTTGAAGATTTAAATCTTGGAGAAAGAAAAAATAAATTTTTTTGGAAATGCTCGAAATGTGGGTATGAGTGGAAGGCATCTATAGATAGTAGAATCAATTCAAAAGATTGTCCAAAATGTGCATCGATTATTGGAGCAAATACTAGAAAGAAGAATTTAATAAAAAAAGAAGGTTCTTTGGCAACGAATTATCCAGAGTTAGAGAAAGAATGGCATCCTATAAAAAATGGAGATTTAAAACCAGAGAAAATGACTTGTAAAAACAAAACAATAGTATGGTGGAAATGTAGCATATGTGGAAATGAATGGCAAAGCTCAATAGCTTTGCGTACGCAAGGATTCGGCAGATGTAAAAAATGTGATTATCATGTAATAAAAAAATAAATATAATATAAAAAGAAGTAAGTTAGATTAATATCTAGCTTATTTTTTATGTTTAAAATAGGAGGTGGGAAATGCCTAGAAAAAGAAATTTAAGAATGGAAACATATAATAAGTTGATAAATATTGGAAAATCAACAGAAAAAGATATTTCAAACTTAAAAATAGAAGATTTAAAAGAAATAACAAAAGATCCTGATGTTTTGAATATTATTGCTTTACGAGAATTTATTAAAGAACACAATACAATAGGGTATTTTAATTATCAACAAACAAGAAAGGAGGAATCCAATGGCGAATAAATATCAATTAGTTAATGAAATGGCAAATGAAACCATAAAATACATTTCTCAAAGTAGTGAAAACTGGATAGAATTTTTAAATACTGCTAGTAATAATTATAAATATTCTTTTAGTGAACAAGTATTGATATATGCCCAAAAAGCAAATGCAACAGCTTGTGCTGATATAGAAACTTGGAATAAAAGGCTAAAAAGATGGGTAAATAAAGGCGCAAAAGGTATTGCATTATTATCCATTGAAAATGGTAGAAGTGTACTAAGACATGTATTTGATATTTCAGATACTCATAGTGGTATAGGTCAAGATTTAAAATTATGGGAAGTAAAGCCTTCTTATACAAATGGAATTATTGAAACATTAGAAAATAGCTTTGGTAATTTAGAAATAAAAGATACTTTAGCTGAAGCAATTTATTCTAGTTCAATAAATTTAGTAGAAGATAACTTTCAAGATTATTTAGTTGATTTAAAAGAAGTTACAGAAGGAAGTTTTCTACAAGAATTAAATGACATTGAATTGGAATCTTATTTCAGAGGAATATTAGCAAATTCAATTGCATATATGACAATGAAAAGATGTGGAATTGATCCAATGGAACATTTTAGCCTAGCTGATTTTGAAATAATAAAACAATTTAATAACAAAAGAGTTATTTCAAGATTAGGTGCTGCAACGAGTGATATTGCAGAACGAGAAATAAGAGAAATATATTCAAGTGTCATTAATTTTGAAAAAAATAATAAATTAACAAATCGTACATTTGTTAATAACGAAAAAATGAATTATCATAATAATGAAGAAAAAAATAGTGAAGGGAGAAACGATTATGATAGAATTAACATACAAACAAATGGGAGATTATCAGATACCACAAGTAGCATTACCAAAAACAAAGAAAATAACACAGGGGAGATTTTCAAGAATGAGGGAGAACTTCCTAAAAGAATACAAAAGAGGGTTATACGAGGAATTGATGATAGATGGCAAAATGGAAGAACATTTAGGAGAAATAGAACAGACAGCTCAAAAGAGAATGAAACAAATAATAACAAGTTTAGCAGAAAAGAACCAAATAACAGAGAAAATGAAAAGAGAGAATCAAATGGAGTGGGTACAAGCAATGAACTCAATAAGAAACCAAGCAGAGGAAATGATAATAGCAGAGTTAATTTACAATTAAATCTTTTTGAAGACACTTATGTACCACCAATAAAAGAATTACCAAGTGTAGAAAAACAAATAGATAATATCAAAACACAAGCAGAAGTAGAAAATGCTCCTGCTTTTTCTTTTACACAAGAAATGATAGATAAAACATTACAAGATGGAACAGGACATCAAAATGGAAAATTTAGAGTATATATATTATACCAAGAAACATTATCATCAAAAGAAAGACAAGATTTTTTAAAAAAGGAATTTAACTATTATGGAACTAATGGTGTAGCTGGACTTGATGGTATATGGGTTGAATATACTCCAAGCAAAGGTCTAAAACTTTCTAAAAGAGAAGTTGAAGATACAATGCAAGTTAATTGGAATACAATAGAAAAGCGAATTGGAGAACTTATTGCATTAGATAGATATTTTATCAATGATGAAAAAGAAAAATATCAAAATTGGTTAGAAAATGACTATGAAAATGAAAAATGGATGTTTAATCAAGTATTTAAAGATGAAAATGTTAACGAAAATGATAAAATAGAAATTCAAAATATAGATAAAAATTATAAATTAAAAAATGGAAATTACTTTCACTTTCATACAAATGAAGAAGGATATTATTATGCCATATATGATAATAGAGGGACTGAAATTGATGGTGGACTTTTAGAATATTCCCAAAATACAGATAATGAAAATTTAGATGATATAAGAAAAGATTTAGCAGAGTTTACTGGTATTACAGAACTAATAGATAAAAATTTAGAAGAAGTTAGTCAAGAATTCATTGATAATTTGGAATTTGATATTATTCCAAGAGAAATTGAACAAGCTCAAAATGTATTGAATTTATTTAAGAAAAGAGAAGAAAATGCAGAACCACTTAATAGAGATGAGTATTATAAAAATCAAGAAAAGCATAATTATCATATAAATGATAACTTACTAGGAGAAGGTACTCCAAAGGAAAAAGTAAAAAGAAATATTGAGGCAATAAAACTTTTACATAAGTTAGAAGATGAAAATAGATTAGCAAATTCCGAAGAACAAAACATTTTGTCGAAATATATAGGTTGGGGTGGACTTCCAGATGTATTTGATGAAAATAAAACGAATTGGAATGAAGAATATTACGAATTAAAAGAACTATTAACAGATGAAGAATATAAATCAGCAAGAGCCTCTACTTTAACCGCTTTTTATACACCACCAGTAGTTATAAATGCAATATATAACATTCTAAAAAATATGGGAGTTGAACAAGCAAATATACTTGAACCAAGTTGTGGTATAGGAAATTTTTTAGGAATGTTACCACAAGAAATGCAAAGTTCAAAACTCTATGGTGTAGAACTTGATACTATAAGTGGCAAAATAGCAAAGCAATTATATCAAAAAGCAAACATTAAAATTCAAGGATATGAAAAGGCAGACTTTCCAGACTCATTTTTTGATATAGCAATAGGAAATGTACCATTTGGAGATTTTAAAGTAAATGATAAAAGATATGATAAGAATAATTTTTTAATTCATGATTATTTCTTTGCAAAAACTTTAGATAAAGTGAGACCAGGAGGAGTAATTGCATTTGTAACATCAAAAGGAACAATGGATAAAGCGAGTCCAGAGGTTAGAAGATATTTAGCACAACGAGCAGATCTTTTAGGTGCTATCAGATTACCAGATAATACATTTACAAAGAATGCAGGAACAAAAGTAACATCAGATATTATTTTCTTACAAAAAAGAGAAAATTTGACTGATATAATGCCAGATTGGGTATATCTAGACAGAGATGAAAACAATATTGCGATGAATAAATATTTTGTAGATAATCCCGAAATGATATTAGGAAAAATGGAAATAGTATCTACAGCTTATGGCTATGACTCAACTTGTAAAACTGAAGAAGATACAAATTTAGAAGAACAATTAAATTATGCAATAACTAATATACATGGAGAATTACAGAATAATAGTATTGAAAACGAAATTGAACAAGAAGATACATCAATACCTGCAATTCCTACTGTTAAGAACTATTCTTATGCAGTAATAGATGATAAATTGTATTTTAGAGAAAATTCAAAAATGATTTTACAAGATGAACTACCATTGACGGCACAAAACAGAATTAAAGGATTGATTTTATTAAGAGATCAAACAAGAGAACTGATAGATTTTCAAATGGAAGATTATTCTGATGAAGAAATTCATCTTGCACAAGTAAAATTAAATAATTTATATGATAGATTTACAAAAGAATATGGCTTAATTAATTCAAGAGCAAATGAAACAGCTTTTTCAAATGATAGTAGTTATTTTTTGTTATGCTCACTTGAAAAGATAGATGGAGAAGGTAAATTTGTTGGAAAAGCTGATATATTTAGTAAAAGAACTATAAAGGCTAAAAAGAAAATCTTACAGGTAGATACTCCAGATGAAGCATTAATTCTATCTATACAAGATAAGGCAAAAGTTGATTTGAATTATATGCAAAAATTATGTGGTATAGATACAGATAAAATGATAAAAAGTCTTGAGGGAGTAATTTTTAAAGTTCCAGAATATGGAGAGCCAAACAATTGGGTAACCGCTGATGAATATTTATCTGGAAATGTTAGAGAGAAACTTAAAATTGCAGAACAATTTGCAAAAGAAGATTCTAGTTTTAATATAAATGTTGAAAAACTAAAAGAGGTAATTCCAAAAGACCTTACTGCAAGTGAAATTGGAATTAAGTTGGGTTCAACATGGATACCACCAGAAATTATTAGAAAGTTTATTTTTGAATTATTAGATACACCAAGTTATAACAGATGGGATATTCATGTTAAATATTCAAACATAACTGCTGAATGGTATATTGATGGGAAAAGTAATGATAAAAATAATGTAAAAGCATACACAACTTATGGTACATCAAGAATAAATGCATACAAAATAATAGAACAAACACTTAATCTAAAAGATGTGAAAATATTTGATACATTTATAGATGATGAAGGAAGAAAACAAAGAGTATTAAACAGGAAAGAAACAGCAATAGCTTGTAGTAAACAAGATGCAATAAAAGAGGCATTCTTAAATTGGGTATGGGAAGATCCAGAAAGAAGAAATGATTTAGTAAGACTTTATAATGATAAATTTAATTGTATAAGACCACGAGAATACGATGGTTCTCATATAGATTTTGTAGGAATGAATCCTGAAATAAAATTGAGAAAACATCAATTAAATGCAGTAGCACATATCTTATATGGAAATAATACTTTGTTAGCACATGAAGTTGGTGCAGGAAAGACATTTGAAATGGTTGCAGCAGCAATGGAAAGTAAGCGTTTAAGCTTATGCAATAAGTCTTTATTTGTTGTGCCAAATCATATTATAGAGCAGTTTGCAAGTGAGTTTTTGCAACTTTATCCAAGTGCTAACATTTTAGTTGCCACGAAAAAAGATTTTGAAACAAAAAATAGGAAAAAATTTTGTAGCAGAATTGCCACAGGAGAATTTGATGCAGTAATCATTGGACATTCGCAATTTGAAAGAATACCAATGTCAATAGAAAGGCAAATTACATTATTAGAAGAACAAATAAATGATATTACGAAAGGAATTGCATCAGAAAAAGCAAATAAAGGAGAAAATTATACTATTAAACAAATGGAAAAGACCAGAAAATCATTAGAAAATAGATTAGAAAAATTACATAAGGAAGAAAGAAAAGATGATGTAGTTACATTTGAAGAACTAGGCGTAGATAAATTATTTGTTGATGAAGCTCACAACTATAAGAATTTATTTTTATATAGTAAAATGCGTAATGTAGGTGGAATAGCACAAACTGAAGCACAAAAATCTTCGGATCTTTTTATGAAGTGTAGATATTTGGATGAAATAACAGGTGGGAAAGGAACTGTATTTGCTACTGGAACACCAGTAAGTAATTCAATGGCAGAACTTTATACTATGCAAAGATATCTACAGTATGGAGAATTAAGAAGAAATGATTTAGAACATTTTGATAACTGGGCTAGTACATTTGGAGAAACAATAACGGCAATAGAGCTTGCACCAGAGGGAAGTGGATATAGGGCAAAAACTAGATTTGCCAAATTTCATAATTTGCCAGAGTTAATATCTTTGTTTAAAGAAGTAGCAGATATTCAAACTGCTGAAACATTAAATTTACCTACACCAGAATTTGAAAATATAAATGTCGTTGTAAAACCAAGTGAAATACAACAAGAAATGGTTAAGGCTTTGGGAGAAAGAGCAGAAAAAATAAGGTCAGGAGCAGTTGATGCAACAGAAGATAATATGCTTAAAATCACAAATGAGGGTAGAAAACTCGCACTAGATCAAAGACTTATAAACCCTTTATTGCCAGATTCCGAAAGTAGTAAAGTAAATTCATGTTGTGAAAATATTTATAGAATATGGGATGAAAATAGTGAGAAAAAATCAACACAACTTGTATTTTGTGATTTATCAACTCCAAAAGATTTAAAAGGATATGAAAAAGAAGAATTTACAGATATATATAATGAGTTAAAGAAAAAGCTAATTCAAAAAGGTATTCCACCTGATGAAATAGCTTTTATTCATGAGGCAGACAATGAAGTTAAAAAGAAAGAATTATTTAGCAAAGTGAGAAAAGGACAGGTTAGAGTGTTAATAGGTTCAACTCAAAAAATGGGAGCAGGTACTAATGTTCAAGATAAGTTAATTGCAACACACCATTTAGACTGTGCATGGAAACCATCAGACCTAACGCAACGCAATGGCAGAATGATTAGACAGGGAAATGAAAATAAAAAGGTATATGTATATTCTTATGTTACAGAAAAAACATTTGATAGCTATATGTATCAATTAGTAGAACAAAAACAGAAATTTATTTCTCAAATAATGACATCAAAAACTCCTGCAAGAACAATGGAAGATATTGATGATAAAGCACTAACCTACGGAGAAATAAAAGCTCTTGCAACAGGAAATCCTAAAATATTAGAAAAGACATCATTAGATACTGATGTAGCAAAATTAAGATTATTAAAACAAGAATTTATGAATCAAAAATATTCATTACAAGATAGAATTATAAAGTATTTTCCAGAAGAAATAGCAAGACTTAATAATAAAATTGGAGCAATGGAAGAAGATACTATTAAATTGCAAGAATATACTAAACCCAATGCAGATGGTTTTTCTCCTATGAAAATAAATGGAATAATACATACTGAAAAACAAGAGGCTGGAAAGAGTCTACTACAAAGTATAAACGATTTAAAAAGTATGGAAACGAGAGAAATAGGAGAGTATAGAGGATTTAAAATGGAGATTAGTTTTGATTCAATAACTAGAAACATTAAGTTAAAACTAAAAAATAAATTTAGTTATTCTATTGATTTAGGAACTGATATAAATGGAAATATAACAAGAATAAATAATTGTTTAGAGAATGTTGCAAAAGATATTCCACACGAAAGAGATTTGTTAGATAATACATATTTTCAACTAGAAAATGCAAAACAAGAGGTTCAAAAAGAATTTCCAAAAGAACAAGAGTTACAAGAAAAGTTGCGAAAATTAGAAGAAATAAATGCTGAACTAAAAATAAATGAAGATGACCACGAAATGTTAGGAGATGAAAAAGAAGTAAAACAAGATAAATCTCCTGATAAAAATTCTCCAGAAAGATGTTAAAATTATTTGATTTGTGCTATAATGATTTCAGCAAATAGTAATTTGTATAAGAAATTATATTAGTAA
>UMJX01052826.1_pt1 | contig 17603 bp, 24 predicted proteins | sample 1966131 | NCBI WGS metagenome assembly UMJX01 (sample SAMEA4836162, study PRJEB28245) | human gut metagenome | biome: gut microbiome; material: fecal sample | place: Denmark | collected 2008 | reverse complement strand
TAATTAAAGAACTTAAAAATGTTCTTGTAGTAACATCAAGATTGCAAGAATTCTCAACTACTTGTAAATACGTTTCAGTTCCGTGTCCGCCTGCTTTCCAACATCTAATTCTTGCTCCAGAGATTGTTGTACTGCCGGCATCATAAAAGATATCTTTTTCTAAATCTACTAATCCTTCTTCTAAAACTGATGCAAGTGTAATAATTTTGAACGTACCTACCATTTGGTGATTAGCAAATAAAAAAGGAATATATTAATTACATTCCTTAATTGTATTCCATTCTATTTCTTTGAATCCTATTAAAACTATATCATCTAATTCTAATAAAGGTCTTTTTACAAGCATACCATCTGTACTTAAAATTTGTAATTTTTCTTCATATGACATAGTTTGAATTTTGTCTTTGAGTTTTAATTCTCTATATTTTAATCCACTGGTATTGAAAAATCTATTAATGTCTTTTCCTGATTTTTGAATTAATCTATGTAATTCTTTTTGATTTAATTTTTCTTCAACAATATTTCTAGTTTCAAAAGTAATTTTTTTTGAAACTAAATATTTTTTTGCTTTCTGACATGTACTACACTTAGGATATTCAATTAACAACATATTTTTATCCTTTCAAATAAAATTAATCTTCAACTAATTCAAAATATTCTTTACCAACACCACATATAGGACACTTAAAATCATCAGGTAATTCATCAGCTTCGTGGATATATCCACAAATAGAGCATCTCCATTTTCTTTTTTTACTTTCTTTATCAACCTGACTTGTACTTGTTTCTTCATATGTAGGTGCATTTTTAGGTGAACTTCCTTTTAAATTTTCATGATAATACTTATATGTCATAGCATTTTCAGTACTATAATCATCAGCTTCTATAACTTCACCTAAGAAAATTGTATGGGTTGAAGTTTCCATAGTATCAATTACTTTGCAAACCATGTATCCACAAGTATTTTCTAAAACAGGTATTTCTGAAATTTCTTTAAAATTGATTCCATCAAACTTATCAGTATCCTTGCTCGATTTATATCCAAATGTTCCTATAATCTTTGCATCAGTTGTTTCTTTTAATATTGAAACTCCAAACTTATTATTTTCTTTAATTACTTTATTAGTATAATTATCATGGTTAATACTAACTGCAATCACAGAAGGATTTGAAGTAACTTGCATAATACTATTTGCAATACAACCAACATTTTTATCTTTATCTCTACTTGTTACAACATAAACACCATAAGATAGGTTTCTTAAAACTTTCTTATCCATAATTAACTCCTTGCTGCCCCATCAACAGATAAAATAACTCCTGTTATATAACTTGCCATATCACTTGCTAAAAATAAAAATGCATTTGCTATATCTTCTGGAGTACCAATTCTACCTAAAGGGATTCCTTTAATAATAGGTTCTATAACACTATCAGGAACATCTTTCATCATATCAGTTAATGTTACTCCAGGTGCTACAGCATTAACTCTTATATTATCTTTACCTAATTCTCTAGCTAATGATTTTGTAAGACCATTTACCGCAAATTTACTAGCTGGATATCCACAGCCAGAAGGTTGTCCATAAATACTAACCATTGAAGAAGTATTCAATATTACTCCTCCCCCATTTTTCTTCATATAATCTACAACAGCACGTGAGCAATTAAATACAGCATTTACATTTAAATCAATTATTTTTTTAAAGTTTTCTTCTTTGTAATCATAGATTTTATCCATTGCACTCATTCCTGCATTATTAACTAGGATATCAATTTTTCCATACTTTTCTACAATATGATTAAATGTTTTTTCAACTGAAGCTAAATCACATAAATTTGGACAATCTCCATCTACTTCGTAATCATCATTTATACTCTTAAGCTTATCAATTGCATTATCAACACTTTCTTTTTTAGATCCTAAAAGAAATACTTTTGCTCCATTTTCTAAAAATTTTTTTACTGTAGCAAATCCAATACCACGAGTACCACCTGTTACTACAGCAACTTTTCCATCTAACATATTATTCCTCCTTATAAATATATTATACATCATTTCAATAAAAAAAAAAAGAAAAAAATATAATTAGATATTTTTTAAATAAACATTGTATGTAAATCTATTTGGATTATCTATCGCTCTCTTAATCTCGATAGTGTCACAAGTTTGATTTTCTAAATATAGAATATCATCAGAAGTAGCACCATCTATATGTCTTTCCCCTTTGATTTTTGGCAATTCATTACCTAATAGATTCAAATATATATCTAGTTTTATATTGTATCTATCATCATCTATTTTTGACACGATGATTTCATCAACAAACTTTCTAATAAAATCTTCCAAAGAGCCACCACTGATTTCTTCTTGAATAGACTTCGTAATCTTTTCAATATTACTATCTCTTTCATTTAATATACTTATTTGTTCTAAAATCTTTGTTTTCTTCTTACTTAGGTCTTTAATTCTATTCTCAAAGTTAGCAAATTGCACTTTGAGTTCATCTTTTCTAAGTTCACCAGAAAGAACCAAATCAAGTGCTAATGACTTCTTGTCTTCAACGATTTTCAGTTGTTTATCTATTTCGTTTAATTCATCATCATACTTATTAGATTTATCTATGCTCTCATAAATTCTTAACATATTATCTATAATATGATTCTTTTCTGGAATAATAGTATCCATTATTTTCATGAATATATTGTATAAATCCTTTTCGGCAATAATAGGTGAACTACACGAACTAAGCCTATATTGTAAGTATAATCCACAACTCCAAGTAGGTCTGTTTTTTCTTCTGCTACCATGTGACCTTTGAAAGTTAGTATTATGTTCCTTACAATAGATTTTAGAACTAAAAGGATACTTAACGCCACCGGACCAATAATTATTGTCTGCATAGCCTTTGACTCTAGCATTTAATACTTCATTTGCTTTGTCCCATAATTCTTCAGAAACAATTGCCGGAACACTTCCATCAGTACACTTGTATATAACTTGATCTTCCTCAGTATTTTTCTTTCTTTTCTTGGTTCTGTAATCTAAAATTTCATATGTTCTAGCCCTATAAAATCCTTTGTACTTTGGATTTTGTATCATCCTTTTAAGAGAGTCCTTATCATAAATTCTTCCTTTTTTATTAAGGTATCCCTCATCAGATAATTTCTTTGCCAACTTATGAAATCCATATTCACCAGTTGCATAAAGTTCAAATAGTTTTCTTATCATCTTCGCTTCTTCTTCGATAATAACTAATTTGCAATTATCTTTTCTATAACCAGTTATATTAGATGAACCAAGTACATGCCCTTGACTAATCGCCTTACGGTATCCAAACTTAACACTTGCAGAAATTTTCTTAGATTCTTCTTGTGCGATATTAAATAATATGTTAAGAGTTAGTTCAGAGTTTGGATCAAATGTATTAAGCGACTGATTTTCAAAGAACACCCCAACTCCTGATGATTTTAACTCTCTAATATAGTGAATACTATCCTCTAGGTCACGAGCAAATCTTGAAACATCCTTTGTTATAATTAAATCAAATTTGTTTAATTTAGCATCTCTTATCATTCGCATAAATGATGGTCTTTTATCTGCTCGTGTTCCCGTGACACCTTCTTCAATATATCCATCCACGAATGACCATGCTTTATTTTTCTTAATATATGTTTCATAGTAATCTAATTGATTATCTAATGAATTTAGTTGAACATCACTATCAGTAGAAACACGGCAATAGTAAGTAACCCGTAGTGGAAGATTATAAATCTTCTCACCACGTGCTATTGCACTAACTATTTCATAATAGTTCATAATCTTCCACCACCTTTGCTATATATTGTTATAACTTTTATGCTACTTGTAATGTTTTAATCATTTTCAACAATCTTTCATTTGCTTTTGAAAATGTATTTTCATCAATAATGTTCTTTTTGTAAAGGTTGTTATTGATGATAAGTTGTAATTGCAACTCTGTAATTGTATTTAATTTCATATAATCATCCTTTCCTTATTATTGATATACGTCACTTAATCTTATGAAGAGATAATTAGTATTATGATAACCCGTAAATCCATATACTATTTTATAATAGTATTTATGAGCAATAACCTGATTCAGCATTTATCGATAAAGGTAGCGTTTTTGAATTTATCTAAATCTTTGAAATAATCAGTATAATACTCTAATCCCTCATCAACCATGATATTAAAATCACTTTTTACTTTTGACATCCATGCTTGAACATCTTTCTCATTGTAACTATTATTATTAACACTAATCTTGTTCTCCTTAATTAACGACATTAAAGATACTCTTATTAATTATTTTATCATGAAATCTGCATGATACATCATTTCTTTATACTTCATTTTGTTTTCATCCTTTCATCACTAAATTTTAATTTCAGTAGATGTACTGTCAAAATCAAAATCAATAGGTGCCACATCTTTTATATCCGATAGCAAATCACTTAGTGTTCCATCAAAACCATTTTTCCCCTGTGAATCAACTCCCATAATGTAGTATTTAGGATCCATAAATGTTACTACTGGTTCCATTCTAGTTTCACCATTTCTACATTTAATGACTGATATCAAACACTGATTGCTTGCCTTAAATGTTTCATCAGAATATATCGCAAATACTTGTTCCGCAGACTTTGCTATTTCTGTACATCCTGCAATTTGAGAAAGTGAAATGACTACATCAGGAACGATAACGCTGTTTTTACTTTTTGATGGTTGATACTCGGTATTGTACTTATTTGTTGAATTGTTTTTAGTCCTAGCTTTATATCTTGCCTTATCATCATTCCATGCATCGCGATTTAACTGTGATAACAGTATGATAGGGATTTCTCTATTTTGACCTAAATAGTTTAAAGCCATCTTCCTAAAATCATTCACCCACATGGTTAATACATTATATTCTCCTTGCACGGGATTTTTAGCTATATACTGCTTAAACAATTGAATATAATCAACAATAAGTAAGTCTATCCCTCGACCAGTTTGCTTAATAGAATAATCTTCCACCTCAAATAATTTAAGTTGTAAAGAAGCGGAACTTGTAGTATCAAAATCCCACTCACTTAATATATGCAAATTTCCTTTCATGTTCTTAAATTCTGGCCACAACTTATGAAAAACATAGTACTCTTGCGAATTTGTTAAACCTCTATTTTTGAGAGTAGAATGAGATATTAATCTCTCACCAGAACAACCATTCACAAATGATTTAATTGATAACATTTGATAAAACATATTCTCCTTTCAGGTATAAGCATAGCACATCTAAAAATATTGATGTACTGATTTTGAATTAAGCTATTTAAGTTCGATCATTAAATAGTTCCTCAATAGGAACTTCTAATGCTAAAGATATTATATATACTGCCTTTAATGTAAAACCTTTCTTCTTCCCATGTGGAGATTCAATTCTTCTTATATATTCTGGCGAATAGCCTGTTAATTTAGCAACTTCATCCTGTGTTAATCCCTTCAACTTACGATAATATTTGATATTCTTGGCGGTTTGCTCATATATATTCATTAATATTCACCTACATACAGCATAGTAGTATAACTTCTATCCCTTTCTGTTATGATATAAATATCACCACACGAAGTGTTATACCTTGCTAGTATCCTTTCATCATTTTTAATAGCATCTTCATTTAATAATTTATCAGTATCACATAAATTACCCCAATCACAATTCAAATACCTTGTTAAGCAATCAAGCAATTCCATCTTATAATTCGGATTTTTATCTATTTCACTTGCTACGCCTTTAGTCATAACAAATTTTCCAATATCAAATCTAGGCATATAACATACTTCCTTTCAAAACTTCATTTTCCCACTTATTTATAAATGCTTTCTGCATTCTAGTAGGATCATTATTTCTTTTACCACGACTTTGCATAATTCTTCCATCCTTAACTTCAATAGCTACAAGCGGTTTGCTCATATTTTTTATACTTCTCATAAAAAATAAATTGGTCTCTCCATTAGCATACTTTTCGTTGTAACTCCTAATACATATATCTTGTACTTCAGATTCACGAATTAAATCTGACAAACTTGGAACAGGGAAAACCACATACTTATCATCGTGATAACTTAATTGCTTTAGTTCTCCATACCTAATTTTAATTTTCTCAATGATTTCTTGGTTTTCAATAGTTTCTACTTGGTGCATAAGTTCATCGTGGGATTTAACTATGTCAGTAGGGTATAAAACCCTTTTGTCTTTCATATTCAGGTGTAAACGCTTAGCAAAGTCAAGATAGTCCTTATATAAATGTTCATTAGTTTCATTAAGACCATTAGATAGTGCTTTTTCCATATCTAAATAAGTGGATAGTTCTTTAAAATTGTCTAATTTACTTAACTTCTTAACGTTTCTTATATTCTTATGTTTAATTACTTGCAGAACTTCCAGTTCATTATAAGTCAAATTGTACTTAACCATAAAATGAAGATAATCTTTAGTAACACCAAATCTATTTTCAAATGAGCCCTTATTTGTAAACTCATCACAATCAATTGCAAGATTAGTAAGTTCTAATTTAGATAACAGTTCAAATGATGTAGGGTTATTTAATATTCTTTGAAGTAATATCTCTATACTAGTATCTCCAGTATATGATTGTAGTACCCTCTGTATAGGGCAGTAGTGATATACAGTACCATCAGTATCCCTCTCTAGCCCTCCCCAGTAGATACTCCCTCTAGACATATACCATCTATACTGACTATCTAGTAGTCTCCAACTAGTATGCTTTTCATTATGACTAACAGAAAGATATCCCATATAGTTTTTAAGAAGGTTAGATGCAAGTAGATGTATTTTATCCTTGGATATAACTAATCTTTGATACTCTTGATACTTATGTGATACTTGATAATTACTATATCTTGATAGCACCTCAAAGCCCCTTAGTACAAAGTAACCATCAATAAATTCAAGTATTCTAAAATCATCTTTGAAAGTTTGATATTGTAATGTCTTCATTCTAACTAATAGTTCTTGCTTACATTTAGGACATATAGTATATTCTCCAACTTTAACAGTTGAATGAAACTTATTCTTACAATTAGTACAGTAGTAACCATCTTTTGACTTAAGTACAAGGTTATGTTTAAGGTAGATACTTTGACTCAACCATTTTCGTACACCTAGACCAACTGAAAATGTTTTATCCATAGATTTTATAAGGTTCTGCAATTTTTTATTGATATACCCCATAATTTAACCACCTCTAAAATAATGATAGCTGGCCTACCTGTTTTACTTCTGGTATAACCTCATCACGTGTTACTTCAGCTTTAGTTTTAGGAGTAGGTATAACTCTTTTAATACCTAATTCTTCATCTGATTTACTCCAATAATTAATTGTCCATTCATAAACAGTAGTATCTTCAACCCAGCAGTAACCATCTTTTGATAACTTCTTAGCCATATCTTTTATATAATCAACCATACTTTTTAACGACTTATCAACATTAAGATACATTTCATCTAACTCATCTATATTAACTAAATACTCTATAACCCTAAGTAGAGGAGGATTTTCTTGTCCCTCTGCTAATTTCTTTAACCTTTCAATACCATTCATAGAATTATCAACTTCTTTCTTTTATATAGTAACCATAGACACATCTAGTTCCACCACGAGAGCAGTCATAGGTATCATATAGTTTTCTATTTTTAACACAAGTTAAATGTTTTGAAACACTAACTATCAATGTACCATCAGGCAGTTCCTTTTCGTTTAGGTGGACTTGGCAACCAGAACCTATCAACATTGTGGGTATCCACTTCCAACCTAAATCAGTAAGTATTCTCCATATAGTATCTTTAGTAACACCATTTCTAGCATTAGACTTCTTTTTCTTTCTTTTACTTAAATGTTCTTTCTTAGCATAACTATTTATTAAATCATAAACTTGTTTGTAATCCATTCCTGTAGCATTAGCTATGGCTCTACAGACACAATCACCAACAACATTCGCTTTAAAGTATTTCTCTCTACCACCTGTACTATAAATTAACTCCATTTCTAACTACCTGACTGCAAGAACGATACTTTTTCAGCAACTAATTGCATAAAGTTATCTTTCATTTGCAATCTTCCTTTCACGCCAATTAATTCACCAACTTTACAGTATTCTGTTACTGGTTGTGAAACACCTTTAAATAATAAACATGGAATTGAATCAACATCATATTCACCATTTGCATTCTTATATGATCTAGGTACTGCTATAGTAATACTAGCAACACCATCATCCTCATTGCTCCCAATTTCTTTAATTCTTCCAACTAACATTGAATTATTTAACATACTTCATCTTCCTTTCCTGAGATATCAACTAAATAGATAGGTTCATCCTTTTCATTGTGGGCAAAGAATAAATAATATTTCTCTTCAAGAATAGAATCAACATTTTTATAAATTTCTTCTTGTTCTTTCTCACTATAATGAATGAACTGCATACTGCTATGATAAACTTGATTGTAACTTTCAAACTTTTCATTCTTGTAATGTTTGTAATGTATATAAATCATATCAGCAATTATATAAGCAAGAAATTTCTTATGTGATTGTTCTTCTTCCTTTTTCATTACTTCAATTTTGTTCATAATTTATCCTCCCAAATATATTTCAACATAATCAAGAAGACGATTCGACTGATCCTGAATTTTATATTAGAGCATAATAAAACAGAAGAATGTTTCATCTTCTGTTTCTGTAATTCTTTATATTTAGTTTTAGTTAAGTGAATGTAATATTTGTTTCTTCTCTTGTTTCAGTGTTATTAGTGTTTCTTTCTTTTTTAATAGCAGTAGTAATAGTGTTGTTATTAGTGTTATTAGTATTATTAGTTTTGTTTTTGGTTAGTAATGACGGGGTCTTTCGGATAGGAAAATATAAACTATATTTTCTCCTAAGAGCCCGCTAGGAACACACTTCCTAGTGATGCACTATCAACGATATTACCATTTCTTTTAACAACCGAAATGATATTAAATTCATCAAAGGTATAACCTTTAACTAATCACATTCTACCAGCATTCAATTTGAAAGACAACCCCTCAAGCCAATTTTCTTAAATACTTTGTTTCACCCTTGAATTTCCTTAATTCCATCATTCATAATGTTTTATACTACGCACATCTGTTTCATTTAATCAGAGCCCATTTCTCACTTTATCTCAATACAAAACCATATATTAAACCCTTATAACATAAGGTCACTATATGGTATCAACGTTCTTAAAAGTTGATCCTGGTTCATAGGTCATCCAAACAGGTAAGTTTCTATTGATCGTTTCGATATCATAATCTTTATAGTTGCTTGGTTCAAAATTAGGTCTTGATGATATTGCTAGTATTTCTCCTGTTTTAGGATTCATTACAATGCCTAATGCATGATCTGGATTATATTTGCTAACAGCATTACTTAATTCTCTTTCTAATGCTTCTTGAATTTTTAGATTAATTGTTAATGTCATATTAATACCGTCAGTTGGTCTAACGTAAACTTCTGGTAGTTCTAGTTTGTTACCTTTGGCATCTGAATAATACTTAATCGCACCATATGCACCTTTTAGATACTTATCATACATAAGTTCTAATCCACTTAATCCTTGATTATCAACACCTACAAAGCCGATTGTTTGACTTAACATTGAACCATATATATAGTTCCTTTTTGCTTCTTTTAATAGATAAACTCCGGGCAATTTTAATTTTTCGATTTTATCTGCTGTTTCAAATGATAGTTTTCTTCCTTCAGGGTGTACTCTTTCAATTGATGTTTTTTTACTAACGTGTCTATACATTTCATCATAACTAACATTTAAAATATCAGCAAGTTCGTTTGATGTTTTTTCTTTATCAGTAATTTGATTTGGTATTAAAACAAGTGATACGGTTGTAGTATTACTAACAAGAACATTCCCGTTCATATCGTAGATTAGTCCTCTGTTTCCTTCGACTGGTAAGTTCCTACTCCATAATCCGTTTGCATTACTATTTAATTTTTTATAACTAAATACTTGGACATAAAATATTTTTCCTATTATTAATAGGGTAATTACAATAAAAACCAAACTTATAATTTTAATTCTCATATGAATATTTTTAAAAAACATATTGTTCACCAATCAATTATATGTTTTTTAATAAAAATTATTTTAGTTGTTATTTCTAAATAAAAATACTTGATCAATAAATTAATTATTGATTACAAGCATTATTAATATTCTCGGTAGATAAAATGAACTAATTCATTATTATCTTCTTTTAGCTTTTCTTTCATTATTTCTGGATTAATTTTATATTTATCAAGTTCTTCTATTTTAATCCATTTATATTTAGATTTGCCTTCAGTTAAATCTAAACTATCATATTCTTCATCATAGTATTCATACTTATTTTCATCGATTGTAAGTTTATAGAAGAACCCAATTTCGTGATATTTTAGGTTTGGAAAGTCAATAAAACTTTCACCAATATATGATAGTTTAATATCTTCTTCAATGTTAAGTTCTTCTTTTAATTCTCTTTTGATTGCACTATGAGAATCTTCGTGCAACTCAATGCGTCCGCCAGGAAACATATAAAAATCATGATTTCCTTGTCTTTGCATAAATATTTTTGTTTTATCTTTATTATAAATTATTCCTGATACTCTGGCTCCAAACCTGTTATTTTCATCTTTAATTGTTATTACCATATTATACCTCTGCTAATTCTCCTTCTAGTATATCAACTACATTTTCAAGTGCATTAATTGTATTATCAAAGCTAACATTTTTAGTATAATCTAATTTTTCCTGATAGTCTGCATATACTCTTCTTAACGTTGAACTTTCACTTATCATTTCGATAATGTCTTTAAATTCTTCAATATTAAACTGAGTATTTCTTTTGTTAAATGTGTTTTCTATTGCCCGAAACAAGTTTTGATTATCAATTTCATTTCTATGCTTATTTATTAACATATATAAATCATAAAAATCTTTTGCTCTTGTTGTTGTAATATTCTTCTTCATAATACTTTCAAACTTTTCTGCAATTACCGTTTCTATTGTATATGCCATAATATTAATTTTTTTATTTTCAAAAATTGAATCATATTTGTATCTCATTTCTCTAGGTGTAATGACATCACCAGTTGTTATTTCTATGAAAAAATTAGTCCTAATTTTATAAAAAGTTCCTTTGACATTAATTCTATATCCGCCATACTCATCTTCTAATCTAATGTCCTTAATACTAACAATTTCAAAGGAAACATTATCATCGATTGTAACGGATAGTATTTCTTCAAAAATATTTTTTATAGTTTGTTCTGTTAACGGCAAGCCTTTTAATGTGGTATCAATATCTTTAGTTGTTCTAAGCTCTTCGCCTACGATTGATGAGAGCAAAACACCACCTTTTAAAATAATATTATCTTTATACTTGCTATTTGCTATTCTTTCTAAAACACGTTCAAAGAAAAACATTTGATGAAGATGGTATGCTAAGTTATTATTACTATTAGATAGTTTACTTATAATACTATTTAATTTATCTGAGTTCATAAAAGCACCTCCATTAATTCTACAACTTCACGTTCAACATTTAATTTTTGAGAATATTTAACTAGCTTTATAATATTTTTATTTTGGCTATTGGCATATTCTTTTAATGCTTTTGAGTATATTTCTTTATCCATATCATTTTTATCTTTGATAATGTCACATAAAGTTCTTTCTATATCATAACATTTAATTGTTAAACCGTTAATTGTTTTGATGTCAATCATCCCGAGTTCAAAGACCTCATCTTTTACATACCTTAAGGAAACATTTGGATTTTTTAATAAATTTCCACTATAATTATATGGAACAGTAACATCATAAATTAAAGGGATTCTATCAGACATATTGTGTAAATATAATGCTGTAGCGTGTGAATAGCACATATTTTTACTTATTTTTGATAGAATATAAAAATTATCAATTGGGTATTCAGGGAGTTTATAAATTCCGCTGCCAACTCTTTCTATTTTTTTGTTATTGACCAAATTAGACAGAAATGTACTATTAATTTTCAAATTCTCAATTTCTTTTGTTGTTACATATCCGTTATTCTCTTCGGCATACTTTAAAATTTTATCATAGTTATTCATACTTATTATTTCCTTTATCTAGGAAGATTATATCATTATTCCTAATTTTTGTCAACGTTTAGTTTAAAAAAAGAATAATTAATATTATTCCTTGTTTGAATTATAATTTTTTTCAAATTCTTCCTTGTACTCAAGTAAAGTATCACTATCAATTGCTTTTCTTAAATCTTCGCATAATTTAACTAAAAATCTAATATTGTGAATTGAAAGTAGTCTACCACCTAATGATTCATTCGATGTAATTAGATGTCTGATATATGCTTTAGTATAATGTGTACAAGTATAACAATCACAGGTTTCATCAACCGGACCGAAGTCTTCTTTAAACTTTAGATTTTTCAAATTAATTCTTCCATACTTTGTAAATGCGTTACCGTGTCTTGCAAGTCTTGTTGGCAAAACACAATCAAACATATCAATTCCTCTAACAACTCCATCAATTATATCAAGAGGTTCACCTACTCCCATTAAATATCTTGGCTTATCTAAAGGTAAGTATGGGATTGAGTAATCAATCATCTTATGCATAGTTTCTTTATCTTCACCAACCGAAGTACCACCGATTGAATAACCATCAAAATTCATTTTTACAGTTTCGGTAGCTGAAAGTTTTCTTAAATCTTCATATTCTCCGCCTTGAACAATACCAAATAGTGATTGATTTTCATTGTTAAATGCATCTTTTCCTCTTTTTGCCCATCTTAATGTTCTTTCTACTGAATTTTTCATATATTCGTAAGATGCTGGATATGGTGGACATTCATCAAATGACATTGCAATATCACTATCAAGTAAGTTTTGAACTCTTATTGATTCTTCTGGTGTTAAGAACAAACTTTTTCCATCAATATGGCTTTTAAACTTAACACCTTCCTCACTTATATCATTCTTTTTAGCAAGAGAAAATACTTGAAATCCACCAGAATCAGTTAAAATTGGTCCGTCGTAATTCATAAACTTATGTAAACCGCCAGCTTTATGAACAATTTCAGCTCCTGGTCTTAGCCATAAATGATAAGTATTTGATAATATAACTGCGCATTTTTCTTTTTTTAATTCTTCAGGTGTTAGAAGTTTAACGTTTGCAAGTGTTCCAACAGGCATAAACATAGGTGTTTCGAATGTTCCATAATTTGTTTTTAGATAGCCGTGTCTTGCCTTTCCACAATTTTTTATTAGTTCATATTGTATTTTCATCTTTTTCCTCCAAAAAAACTGATAATATTATAACATTTATCAGTTTTATTTTCTACCTTTTCTTTATTAATCTATTAATTTTCTTTTTTTCATTAGAAATGTCAATTCCATATACAAATTCGCGGTAATGTTCTGGACATAATGATATATACGTCACATCATCTTGTTCATCAATTGCAACTTGATCGCCATCATTAACATATTTTCCGTTAACAAGTCTAGCATTATGTAATGCTTTTTTACCACAAACGCAAACGGTTGTTAATTCTTCTAGGCTATTTGCATATCTAAATAATGCTTCACTTCCTGGAAATAGATTTGCCCTAAAATCTGTTCTTAAGCCAAAACATATAACTGGTATATCTAAAATAACTGTTATATCTGATAATTCTTTAACTTGTTTTTCGGTTAAAAACTGAGCCTCATCGATTAGTATTGCTGATAATATATTATCAAATTTATTATCATAGCCTTGATTAACTAAATAATCATTTATAACATTGTACATTGCATCTATCTTTTTAGGATCATTTTCAATTTTTTTAATTCTTTCAATCAAAAAACTATTATCAGTATATTCCTTATTATTTTGTTTTAAGTAGTTTACTACTAAATCAAATACATTCATATCAGGAGTTATCAAATAATCTACTTTTCTTGAATCCTTCATACCTCGTGCGACAATTGTATCATCACCTTTTGTATCAAGCGAAGGTTTCATAAGCAAAACATTCATTCCCCTTTCGTTATAATTATGAGCAACCTGTAAAAGGTTTGAACTCTTGCCAGCATTCATTGGTGAATACCTAAATCTTAGTGTTGCCATTTTCTTACCCTCCTATGAAAATATAACATAATTTTTTTAATTATTCAAGACCTTGGATGTGTTTTTAAATAAACTTCTCTTAGTCTTTCATTTGATACATGTGTGTATATTTGTGTTGTGCCTAGATCGGCGTGTCCTAGTAATTCTTGAACTGCTTTTAAATCCGCACCATTATCAAGTAAATGAGTTGCAAAGGTGTGTCTTAGGGTATGGGGACTTATGTGTTTTTGAATACTTGTTTTTTCCATATATTTATTTATAATGTTTCTAACACTTCGATCTGTTAATTTATGTCCGTTTAGATTTAAAACTAAATAGTCTGTTTGGTTAGAGTTTTTGATTAAATTCCTTGATTTGTTTAAATAATTATTTAAAACATTTTGACAAACATGACCATAAATAACTATTCTTTCTTTTGATCCTTTACCCATAATACGAATTGTTTTATTATTAAAATCAATGTCCTTTATTTTAATATTAACGAGTTCACTTACTCTTATACCTGTTGAATAAAGAACTTCCATTATCATATGATCTCTTATTCCTTGAATAGTATCATCGGGTTCTCCTAGTAATTCTTCGATTTCATTAATATATAAAAATTTTGGTAAGACTTTTTCTTTTTTGGGATTACTGATTAAGGGCATTGGATTTGCTTTTACTTTTCCTTTCTTATATAAAAACTTATAAAAACTTCTAAGTGCACTTATTCTTCTTGAAATGGTTGTATTTTTATATTTTAATTTGCTTAAATATTCGACATATTCGCGAACTGTTTTATAGTCAACATCATAATTAGTTATACCTTTATGGTCTAAAAAAACTTTATATTCATCTATATCGATTTCATAATTGTTAATTGTATTATCCGAATAGTTTTTAACTACTTTTAAATATTCTATAAATTCTCTCATATTTAAATTATAAACAAAAAAAGCAAACAAGTAAATACCTATTTGTTTAATATTTTTTTGGTTTTTGTTCTTATTCTTTGTAAGGCGTTTTGCACTGATTTTAAATTGGAGTCTAGTATTTGACCTATTTCATCATTTGCTAATCCACCAAGTCTTAAAAGTAAAACTTGCTCTTCAAAATCAGTAAGATTATTTCTTATTTGCTCTAGCATTTCTCTTTCTTCATAAGCGTCAATTAATTTATCTTGGGAACTGCTTGTTTGAAATAATTGTATATTTGCATCATCAATCAATATTGATTCATTCATTATTTTATGTTTTTTTCTATTTGCTGATACAATAGCTGAAATGATATTCTTTTCTATACAAGCTTTGGCATATGTATAAAACTTATTGTCTTTTGATTCATCATAATTATTAATGGCGTTTATTAGTCCAATCATTCCTTCTTGGTATAAATCATTTTCTTCAAGCACGCTATTTTTGCAGACTTTAGCCATTTTAGATACTAATGATTTTATGAATGGATAATATTTTTCATATAATATATTGCCATCATCACTATTACCTTCTTTAATGTAATAAATTAATTCATTGTCATTATATTTCATTGTTTCTTTGATAGATAGCTTCATATATAATAATGCCGGCTGCAACACTTGCGTTTAAACTATTAACTTTTCCGTTCATTTTTATTGAAGCTTTATAATCGCATTCCTCGCTTATTATTCTTGACATACCAAAGCCTTCACTACCGATTATGATACAAGTTTTTCCTTTATAATCTATTTTTTTATAGTCCGTTCCTTCCATATCAGTTCCGATAAACCAAAATCCTTCTTTTTTTAATTTGGTTATTGTTTGTCTTAGATTAACAACTTTAACAATTTTCATATTGAAAATACTTCCTGCGGATGTATGAACAACCGTTGAGTTAACGCTTACACTTCTGTTTTCGGGAATAATTATTCCATCAACTCCTGCTGCTTCGCAAGTTCTAATGATTGCGCCTAGGTTATGGGGATCTTCTAAATGGTCAAGTATAACAATTAATGGGTTTTCTTTATTTGTTATTTCTTCTAATTTAGAGTATTCATAATCTATATCAAGAACAATTCCTTGCGTATTTGCTTTAACTAATTTGTCCATTTGCATTTTATTTACTCTTTCAATGTTTGGAAAATTACTATTTTCTTCATAATTATCAAGTAAATATGTTTTATTTATTTTTTTACCTGTTTTTAAATATTCATTTGTAACGTTCTTTCCGTATATTAACATTTATTCACCTAGTATAAAAGACATTATTTCTTTTACCCTTTCTTCATTTTTGTTTAGATAATGATAACCTATTATTGCTTCTAGACCTGTTGCATTTTTATAGGTAATTATATCTGTGCTTTTATTGTTATGGCTTTTATGATTTCGCGCTCTTTTTATTATATCTATTTCATCTTCATTAAAGAAGTTCTCGTCGAGCATCTTTTTTAAAATTGTTGCTTGTCCTTTAGCGCTTACATATTCTTTAGCTTTACTATATAGTTCATTTACTTTATCATAAGATTTATTTACTAAATATGTTCTAACATATAGTTCATATATAGCATCACCTATATATGCAAGCACTAAAACATTTCTATTCTTCGTATCTATCAAATGTAACTCCTTTTACATAACCTTGTTTAAAATCATTCATTATTATGGCCATAACTTTTTCATAATCAGTTTCGGCACCCTTACTAAGTGCTCCTCTTTTTTTGCCTATTACATCAAATGCTTCAATTGGATCTTCAATACTTTCTAAATTATATCTTTCTTTTAGTATTTCAGGATAGTATTTTGCTAAAGCATTTAGAATATAAACTGTAACATCATAAATTGGCAAGATTTCTTCTTTAATTGCTGTAAAACTTGCTAAATTGTATGCTACATTTCCTTCATCAATTTTAGGCCACAACAATCCCGGACTATCTAAAAGTTCTATATTAGGATTAACTCTTATCCAATTCAAATTTGTTGTAACACCCGGTTTATTACCAACGCCTACTACCTTGGAACCGGCAATTCGATTTATTAGTGTTGATTTTCCTACGTTTGGAACACCAATTACTAAGCATCTTGGTTTCTTTACAATCATTCCTTTTTCTAATCTTTTTTCATTTTTTTCTTTCATCATTTCATTGACTAAATTAAATATTTGTTTAGAATTAAACTCATGTTCTATATCCATACATAGTACTTTATAGCCTTGTTTTTCATAGTATTTAATCCATTTGTTTGTTTCTTTTAAATCACACAAATCCTTTTTTGTCATTATCATTAATTTTGGCTTACTTTTTATGATATCGTCTAGATCTTTTATTCTAGATGAAAATGGTATTCTTGAATCAACTAATTCAATAACAATGTCAATTAATCCTAGATTCTCATTAATTAATCTTCTAGTCTTTGCCATATGTCCGGGA
>UMJX01006493.1_pt1 | contig 18018 bp, 20 predicted proteins | sample 1966131 | NCBI WGS metagenome assembly UMJX01 (sample SAMEA4836162, study PRJEB28245) | human gut metagenome | biome: gut microbiome; material: fecal sample | place: Denmark | collected 2008 | reverse complement strand
GGAAAGTATCGCTGCCACCCATGCTAAGACTATACATAGTAACTTTTGCAGTAGTTTTTACCTTACTAGTAGATGCATTAACTTTTACAGAGAATCTTCCTTTTGAACCAGGTTGTAATTTATAAACAGGAGCTTCTTCAGTACCAGTGTTTGCACAATTAGTACAAGAATTACCTAAATTAATTGTATAAGTACCACCTTTTAAAGATTGAAATTCTCCAGCATCTTTTCCTAGGAAATCAAAATCCCACTTAGCTGCTAATGTAGCACCTGCAGTACCTGAAAATTGTGATTGATAGAACGCATAAGTTACATATCCGAAAGCACAAACAGTAATAACTAAACAAGCAACTATAAATACCTTTAATTGATCTTTTTTCATTTTTTTCTTCCTTCCTATAATCTTATATATGAAAATTGAAATATTCAATTTTTCACCTTAATTTGTTTTTTGTACAGCATCAACAATTACATCAAAAACCATTGTTTTTCCTGCATCGCTATTATCACCACTACCATTAGTAGGCCAGTTCCAATATATCGTATATTTTTTCTTCATATTGGCGCCATAAGTAATAGTTCCATTAATTTTATAAGACTCTAAATTAACATTTTTTGTCCTATTAGCATCTGCATAAAAAACCATATTTTTAGGAACATTTTCTAAATTACTAAATGATATAACATAATCAATATCAACTTGACTGCCTGTCCCATCTAAATCAATGTCAAACGATCCAGAAGAACCAGGACCAATTTTACCATTGTAAAGTTTAGAAGCTGACCTTGTTAAATCAATGTTGAAATTACTTTTTTCACCATTAGCTTTAAATCGCCATTTAGCAACAATAGAAGTTCCTTTAGCAACAGATTGTTGAACATAAGCAGCATAAGTTATACCACAAATAAGAACCAAAGCAATAAAACCTATAAGTAGACTTTTTTTCTTCATTGTATAACCTCCCGTACTGTATGCACCTCTACCATACAATATAATTTTACCCCAAAGAAAAATAAAAGTCAATAATTAATAATTGTTTCTAAAAAATTTTACAATTCCTTTTATAATATTTGCAGAAATATGAATTTGATACTCTTTATTTTGTAAATTATTTCTATCATTATAATTACTTATAAAACCAAGTTCCAATAAAACACCAGGTTTCCTAATTCTACTATACATATAATAATCATTTGCTAAAACAGCTTTTTTATTTCCAAGTTCAGTTTGTAACAAGTTAGCAAGTTCTTTATTTTTAGGATTAATGTCATCATAAAATACTTGAGCACCATTCCAAGTACTATTCAAAGAAGAATTCAAATGAATTGATAAATATAAATCACAATTAGAATTGTTAATCATTCTAGCACGATTACCTAAATCACTTCTTTTCCTATAATGGGTTGTACTAGCTAAATCATAATCACCTGATCTTGTTAAATATACAGTTGCGCCTTCTTTTTCCATTTCTTCTTTTAAAGTATAAACAATTGATAAATTAATACTATCTTCATTAATATCTTTATATTTTGAACCACCATCAATCCCACCATGACCAGCATCTAAATATATTATTTTCCCAGAAAGTAAATTATTTTTTGATTTAACACAAAATACAAATAAAAAAAATAAACAAAACAAAAAAACATATATTTTTTTCAAAAGAAACACCTCTATTAAAAATATATGTTATTTGTTTTATTCTAAAACAGCTTTAATTCTTCTTATACCAGCACTACTTGCTTCTTCTTTTAAGATTCTAAAGTGACCTAATTCTTTTGTATTTTTAACATGTGGACCACCACATAATTCACTTGATACATTTCCAATATTATAAACAGTTACAATATCAGGATATTTTTCAATAAACATACATTCAGCACCACTTTTTATAGCATCTTCTTTTTTCATTTCGCGAACAGTTACATCAAGACCTTCATTAATCCATTCATTAACTAAGTTTTCTACTTTCTCTTTTTCTTCATCAGTTAATTTATGATCGCAACTAAAATCAAAACGCATTCTTTCACTAGTTATATTAGAGCCTTTTTGATGACAATCTTTACTTACAACTACTTTTAAAGCAGCATTTAGTAAGTGAGTAGCAGTATGATATTTAATTTCAATCTCACCATCACTAGCAAGTCCACCTTTAAATTTACCACTACTAGCTGTTCTCGATAATTCTTGATGTTCCTTAAACTTATTTTTGAATCCTTCTTCATCAACTTTTAAACCCTTTTCCAAAGCAAGTTCAACTGTTAATTCAAGAGGAAATCCATATGTATCAAATAAGTGGAAAGCAGTGATACCATCAATATCAACACCCTTACTTGCAACTTTTTCAAACTCTTTCAAACCTTTTTCCAAAGTTCTACAAAACTTAATCTTTTCATTCTTTAAAACATCAAGTACAACATCTTTATTTTGAATTAATTCACTATAATATTTATCATATTTATCAATAATTTTTAAAGCAATTATTTCTTCAAAATTACTATTAATATCAATACCAAGTGTTTTAGCATATCTAATTGCTCTTCTAATTAATCTTCTAAGAATATAGCCTTGATCAGTATTACTTGGCTTTATTCCTGATTTATCAGCAGCTATAAATACTGAAGTTCTTATATGGTCAGCTATAATTCTCATCGCTTTTTCATTACCTTCGTAACTCTTGCCAGCAATCTTCTCAATAACTTCAATTACATCTTTCCATACACTAGATTTATAGTTATCATTAACGCCTTCAAGAACAGCAACAACACGTTCAAGTCCCATGCCAGTATCAACATTTTTCTTAGGAAGTTCACTTATGTTGCCATTTTTATCTTTATAGTATTGCATAAATACATCATTCCATATTTCAACCCATCTATCATCTTCTGGATCGAACTTTTCTGGAATTTCATCATTAGATCTAAAGTAAAACATTTCTGTATCTGGACCACAAGGACCAGTTTCTCCAGCAATCCAAAAATTATCATCACTAGTACGCGCTATTCTTTCATCAGGAATTCCTAAAGATCTCCATAAATTATATGTTTCTTCATCAAAAGGAACTACATCATTTCCAGCAAATACTGTAACAGCAAGTCTATTAACAGGAATATTTAAAATCTTTGTCAAAAACTCAAAACTCCAGCTTATAGCCTCCTTTTTAAAATAATCGCCTAAACTCCAATTACCAAGCATTTCAAAAAATGTATGATGATAAGTATCACCAATATTATCTAAATCATTAGTTCTAATACATTTTTGATAATCACAAAGTCTTGTTCCACAAGGATGCGCTTCTCCCATTAAATAAGGAATAAGCGGTTGCATACCTGCAGTATTAAATAATACTGATGGATCATTTTCTGGAACAACTGGACTACTAGGAATTTGAACATGTCCTTTGCTAACAAAAAAATTAATATACATATCTTTTAAATTCATAAATACCTCCACAAAAAAGGATAGTACAAGGAGTCTATATAGACGGTACCATCCTTTATTTAACTTAATAACATAACGATCAATTGACCGAAGTAACTTTAATTACTTAGCTCCCGAGTAGCATATATAATACCATAAGTTGTTTACATCTCACCATAAGTAAACTCTCTTTAAACAATAGTATTATAAAATCTCGTTCATCGCTTTGATAATATTATAGCACGCTTCTTAAAATAGTCAAATACTTTTTTTAATACTTATTAGTCCTTTTGTATTTTCATATTCTTCATTATTATTACCATATATATAAGAAGAAACCTTACCATTTATAACATAAACATACCAGTTATTGGAACAAACAGAATAATCAAATTTAGGAATATAATCCCATTCATTATTATATAAACATCTTAGCATATTTATTCTTTTAATACTTTCCTCGCCACTTAAAGTTTTAAACCTTGGTATATTATAATAAGAATAATTTGTTTTTATTGATTTAATACTATCTCCATATAATAAAATCGCACTATCTTCATAATCCATCTTAAAACCATATTTGCCAATTTTTAAATCTAAAAACATATCACTTTTAACAATATTATCTTTAATATTTCTTGTTCCTTGCATTCCCCAAGGTATAAAAACCTGTTCAATTATATGACCATTTTTATAAGATTCTTTAACTAAAGATAAAATATATTTTTTTAAAATTTTAAACAAATATTCGTTATCATATTTAGAATTAACATCCTCTCTTAATTCATTTAAAAATATTGTATTTCCTAAACATACACCAGCAATTCTACTTATTAATTCAGTATCTTTAATAACTATATTAAAACCATTCGGTGAAAGTAAAGTATACTTAAATAAATCATCAAGTGATCCACCTGCTCTTAAACAAGAGCCCAATTTTTCACCAGTAACTAAAATATTTTCATCATAAAAGTTATTGTTTGTTATAGTTAACCCATCACATTTCATTTCATAGACAGGAACGCTTACAAACTCTCTAGCAAGCATATTTTTATAAATATCAATACATTCATCAATTTTCTCTTTAGGACTTATTAAACTAGAATGCGGAGATGGATCATTAATAATCCATTTATTTGCTTTACCAAATATTCTTTCATACTTATATAATGGATTTGAAATTAAAAAAGCATTCTTTAACATATCAAACAAATTACCATAAACATTTTTGTGCAAATTATTTGAAACATCAGCAAAATTATCAATCAAACTAATAATATTTCCTATACTATAACTCATATTACCTGAATAGGATACATCAGTTAATTTTAATGCATCAACAAAATAAAGAATATCATATTTATCAATATATTTTTTAAACAAATCATATTTTTCCTCATTATTAATAACATTTTCAAAAAAATTCTCTAAATCAATTTTATTAACAATTTCTTTTATATCTGATTTTACAACAAAGCAATCATCATTTAAAGGTAAATTTTTATATTCTTCAAATGGTACAGAATCATCAATTAAAGCATTATCAATAGATAAACTAACATAATTTAATATCTTTCCCATTAAATAATTAATATCAATATCAAATTCAATTAATTTAACACTTTTAACACCATCAGTTAAAAGAGCGAATAAAATATTAGTATCAAAATCATTATTTATATAGCCTTTATTAACTAAATATTCTTTTAATTTATTTAGTTTTTTCATATCATAAGCAATATCTAAACAAGTTTTTTGCATTAATTTTTTCTTATTAATTATTCTTCTCATTTTAGGACTTAATTCAATATCAAAAGGAAATCCATTTTCTAAATTATTTTTTGATAAAATAAATTCTTCCCTTTTTCTATTATAACCAAGACTACATATATTTCTTATAATTGAACTATATTTATTAAATTCTTTATAATTATTAGATCCATACAAATTCATGTATTTATCAAATAACTTATATATATCAGAGCCATATTCTGATATAATTTTTTCTTTATCATCTTTACTTAAATATTTAGAAATCTCAAAAACAAGTGCATAAACATAATCAATATTATCTTTTTTTATCAAACTAAAAGATTGACCATTTAATATATCATCACTAGCTTTATAAACAAAATTATACTCTACTAAAGCATTATATAAATTAGTCAGGTTTTGCACATGACCATTTCTTAATTCAAAAACACTATAAAACTTATTAAGTTGTAAACTAGATAATTTACTTATATACTTATATTTGCCATTCAATATAATATGATAACCATATCTACTAGTAAAATCAAATACATTTTGTCCATACATTTTTTTAATTGATTCACCATTTAAATATGGAATTATTTTATCTAAACAAGTACAATTTCTTATATCAATTAAACCATCAACTATTTTTTTATTAAGTAAACCAAAATATAAAACACTAATATAACTATTAAAATCAATTATTTTCTTCAATTTAAACTTATTATTATAAATATCTATAATATTTTCCATTAAACTAGGATTTTTTTTAAAATAATCATCTAAATCTTTAATATTCCCCCTATAAAAGAATAAAGGATTAATATTACCAGCATCAAAAGAAGCAATATAAAACAAATAATTGTTTTTTATATTTTTAGGAGAATTAGAGGATAAAATATACTGACCATTTCTTATTATTTTAATAATAAAATTGATATTATCTAAAATATAATCATCACTTAAATCAGAGTAATTTAAAACATTATAAAAACCCCTATTCATTAAATCATTAAATACTAAAGTATCATTATAAATCGGTAATTTTTCCTCTTTAAAATCCATTAGTTTATATTCCTTTCTTTTATACTAGACAATTCTTTTAAAATACTATTATCAATCTTACCAACAACAAAAGCATCTTCATTTTTATACCAAGATCTTCCAGCATATTTAATATTTTCATACTCAAAATCATTAATTAATCCCTCTTCATCATTTCCGAATAAATCAAGAATCTTAATTTGATTTCCTCTTATCTTTGCTTGTTCACATTCTAATAAATAAGTAGTAATAGGATATTTCATCAAAGCTTTTGCATTGATTTTAGACATATTATCATACAAAGCAAGACCATTTTTATTATAATCTGTTTGCACAGAAACAAGACCATTAATTAAAGTATAAGTTTTATCATCACTACCCATATTTGCTAAATATATATGACCTAAATTATCATTATTTTTTTTGCACTCATCTATAATAGAAAGCGCAAACTTTTTAAGAGGCTCCATAATATAACTCATATGAACTACACTTGCTAGGTTCGATAAAAACAAAGTATTGCCATATCTAATACCAAATACAATACCAATAATTTTATTATCATAAAACTTAATAATAAAACCATTTTCATTACTAAAAATATATTTGTGCAAATCATCATATTTAGAATTAACAAAAACACTTGAATTTACCATTATTGGTAAATAAACATCCTTAAAATCATATCCTCCTATCATTACACTTATCTCATGATTATTAACAACATACTTTTTAGAAATATTAGGAATTGGTAAACTTCTTTTAAGCAAAGTTTTATACCCTCTTTTTAAAAGTTCCTTTATCACTTTAGAATCATTTTTTATATAATCACAACTATTATCAAAGATTGTTCTGAATATCGAAGGAACTCTAACATAACTATTAGAACACTTAAACATTTCATATATGTTTTCTTTATCAACCAAACAAAAATTATCAATCAAAGATACAATATTAGAAATATTATAAAACGAATGAATTGTACTAAATACATCTAACATATATAAAATCTGTTTATCATAAAAAACATCTTTAAAACTATCATAATTATCATCATTTAACATAATCAATAATTTATTTATATTAATATCTTTAAGTATATTTAAAATAGTATTTTTATTAAAATATGCTTTCAAATATTCATCTGTTAAAGGTAAATTAAAGTATTCAACACAAATACCATCAACATTTAAATCATCAACAAACTTACTTAAATAGTTATCAACATTTTTGTTAATATCATATATTGCATATCTACCCGTTTTTAAATATTTTCTTACTTCTTCAACATAATTATCATAAGGAATACTCTCATCATATATATTTGAACATAATTCATTAAATTTATTCTCATCATTTAAGAAACTATCTTTAATAATTTCTAACTTCTTTTCTTTATAAAATCTTTTCACATAAATATCACTTGGTTCAACAAGAAATGGATATCCATCACTAAAATCCATTTTTGAAGATGCAAATAAATCAAATTCTCTTTTATAAGCAGCTTTACATAAACCATCAATTATTATATTTAATCTATTCTTTTTATTATCATCTAAAGATATACTAGCTCTTCTATAAGCATCAAATACATCATTTACTATTTCATTAAAAGGTTTATTAACATCTAAATTATAATTATTATTTATTAAATTAACCAAATAATCATAATAAGATGAACCCAAAATATTTTTTAATTCTTCGATTTTTTCATTTAATTTATCATTTATTATTCCATTAGTATCAATAGAATTTTCAAATATTATAGCAGAATTATTTTTAAACTTACTTTTTCTATCAAATTCTTCATATAAAATATTAAAATATAGTGATCTAACATTTTCCATTTTTATATTATCATCAAAGCAAAATATTTTAACAAATCTTTCAAATAAGGTAATTGAAAACATACCTATTGAATTAATTTTTTCATAACCAATTCTAAATAAAGTATTTCCATAAAATTGATATAGTTGATATATCTTTTTACCAAAAAAATCTTTTTTTGTATTATCATCTAAATAAGAAACAAAATTATAAAACTCATCATTATCTAACATTTTAAGTAAAGATACATCAAATCTTTTATTATTAATTTCATCATTAATCTGTTTTTTAATTATTCCTAAAAAGAAAGGCAATTGTATATTAACTTCTTTTTTCAAAAAATAATCATTACTTCTTATAAATCCTTCTATTTTTTTATAAAGTTTTTTATAATTATTTTCTATATATTTATCTAAATAAGGTGATTTGCTAAATAATAAAACATTATAATTATTACCAAGTATCGATGCAATTAAAAAGTCTTGATTTGTTAAAAGCCTTTTTGAACTAAACTCATCAATTTTAATAATTCCCAAAATAATTTTATCATAACAAACTTTATCTATACGTTCCTTATTTTTTAAATAGTAATTATTATCAGAAACAAAATCAAGTATATTAATAAAACCATTATCTAAACATAGTTTAATAAAATTTAAATTGTTTAATAAGGATTTCGGAGTTTTATTTGATAATGTATACAATTTTTCATTCATAAATTTAACAATATGATTCATATTATTAATCAAAAAATTATTAATTTCTTCATTATTAAATAATCTAGCCACATCTACATTAGAAGCCATAATTGACGCTTTAACAAAATCATTATCATCAAAATATGTAACAATTACTTCATCATCTAACCATAATTTAAGATTTAAAATATCATTAATAATTCTTTTTTTATTAAGTAAAATATATTCTTTAATAGTAGAATTCACAAAAAAGCCACAAGCATACAGTTTGTTAATATCATTATTATCAATAGCCCTTTTAATATCTTCTACCATATTATCATACTCCTACATTAATATATCATTTTTTTATAATAATATCAAGGTATGAAAAAAATAATTTACATACAAAAACATATATATATAGTATAGATGCTACAATTTAATTACTCAATGACCAAGTGTTATATAAGTCCTGGAAACATAACTTTTATAAGTTGTGTTATCCGGTAAAAAAAATACTTAAACTCCTTTAATTTTAAGGAGTTTTTTATGTTTTTCGTATTCTTTTAAAACATTTGCTAAATAATGTTGTTCATCAATCAAATATAATGTCACAATATACATTTCATTTTTCGTTCTTTCAATTATTATAATATTATATATTTATCATTAACATTTCTCACTTTATAGAATAACCTATCTATAGGAGGTACAATGTTTAATAATCTTAACCCAATATTACTAGCTCTGTTAGCAGGAACAATAACATTTCTAATAACAGCGTTAGGATCAAGTATAGTTTTTTTCTTCAAAAAAACAAACAAAATAATTCACGAAGCAATGCTATCATTTTCATCAGGAATAATGATTGCCGCTTCATTTTTCTCACTCATATTACCAGCAATCGAAACTCAAAATACAAACATTTTATTACCAACAGTAATAGGTTTTATAGGTGGTACAATTCTATTATTTATACTAGAAAAATTATGTTCTAAACTAGAAAACAAAAAATCACTTTTACTACTATTTTCCATAACTCTACACAATATACCAGAAGGACTTGCAATAGGTGTTGCCTTTGGAACTCTTGCCAAAACAAATATTGGTGCAGCCTTTGCAGTCGCCTTAGGAATTGGTCTTCAAAACTTTCCTGAAGGAGCCGCTATATCATTACCACTATTAAAAGAAGGATATACCAAAACCAAAGCATTTATATATGGCAGTTTAAGCGCTATCGTAGAACCAATATTCGCTTGTTTAGGAGCATATCTAGTAACTAAAACCCAAATACTTTTACCATATATGTTAATGTTTGCAGCAAGTGCAATGATATTTGTAAGCATAAGTGAACTAATACCTGAAAGCCAAAGATCACAAAAAAAAGACATTATGTCTATTGTCTTTATGATTGGATTTCTAATAATGACAATACTAGACCTAATGTTTAGTTAAAAATTATAAGGATATATTTTAGGAATATCAACTGAAAAAACTAACTCTTTTTTCAAAGTAGGATGAAGAAAAGATAAACTATAAGCAAACAAAGCTATTTGCGTATGCATCTTAGCTTTTTTATTATATTTTTGATCACCATACAAAGGAAAACCATGATGTGAAAACTGAACCCTTATCTGATGACTTCTACCAGTTTTCAAATCAATAGAAACGAGTGACATTTCCCCATTAGTTTTTATTCTTTCATATTCCAGAATAGATTCTTTACCATTATCCGAAACAAAAGAAATATTTTTCTTGCTGTCTTTTTCTAACTTATCAACAAAAATACCCCTTTCTAAAGTCTTTCCCATAACAACAGCATAATACTTCTTTTTCATTTCACCTTTTCTAATTTGATCACTCAATCTACTAGCAGCTTTAGAAGTTTTCGCAAAAACCATAACACCTCCAACAGGTCGATCAAGCCTATGAACAAGCCCAACAAAAGCATTATTTTTATTATACTTTTCTTCTAAATAATGTTTAACCATACTAAGTAAATCTAAATCACCAGAACTATCCTCACAAACAGGAACATTAGCCGGTTTCATAACAACAATTATATGATTATCTTCATATAAAACATTAATCATTTTCTTCCCATCTTCCATATATACCACAAGGTAAAATTAAATCTCTTTTTGTAATAGGTATACCAACTTCCCCACAACTAATCTTACCATCTAATTTAATAGTAGTTTTTAAAATATTAGCAAGAACCGTACTAGAAACACCTGTTGTATAAGAATTAATAAGGAAAAATAAAGGTTTATCACTTAATATCTTATTACAAGCTTCAATCAAAACATATAAAGAATCTTCAAACTTCCAAACTTCACCATTTGGTCCCTTACCATAACTAGGGGGATCCATTATAATAGCATCATATTTATTGCCCCTTCTAAACTCTCTTTGAACAAACTTTAAACAATCATCGCATATAAAACGAATGCTATTATTTTCTAAATGCGATAATCTCATATTTTCTTTAGCCCATTCAATCATACCCTTAGAAGCATCAACATGTACAACATCCGCGCCTGCCTTACTACAAGCCATAGTCGCACAACCAGTATATGCAAAAAGATTCAAAACCTTAATTTTTCTACCACTATTTCTAATCTTATCCATCATATAATCCCAATTAACAGCTTGTTCTGGAAAAATACCCATATGTTTAAAATTAGTTGGACCAACTTTAAAAGTCAAATCTTTATAATTAATCGTAAAATAAGGTGGAAACTTTGTAAAATATTCCCAATACCCCCCACCTTTATCACTTCTATGATAAAAACCATCTAATTTTTTATATTCATCCAAATTAGAATTCCACATAGCTTGAGGATCAGGTCTTCTTAAAATAATTTTACCAAATCTTTCAATTTTTTCACCATTACCAGCATCTATACATTCATAATCTTTAAAATCTCTATTAATCAACATCTAAAAATTCCTCCAACTCAATAATTTCGTATTTTGTAACAATACTTGGAAAATCATTATCAATTCTAATCTTAACACGATCTCCAACTTCTATCTTATCACCATAAACAATTTCTAAAGGAAAAAAGTATTCACGTGAACCAACTAAAACTTTACCAAAACACTTATCAATACTTATAACATTACCCTCTAAAATCATAGTACAACCTCTTTTCATAATAATTTTATCAAAAATAATATGAAAAGTCTAACAAAAAACCCAATAATTTAAAATTATTGAGTTTAACAATTCTATAAAATTATCTCTTAGAGAATTGTGGTGCACGACGAGCAGCTTTAAGTCCTGGTTTTTTACGTTCTTTCTTACGAGAATCACGAGTAACAAATCCAGCAACCTTTAAAAGTTTACGATAACTATTTTCATTACCTTCATTAGCCTTATCATATTCAAGTAAAGCACGAGTAATACCTAAACGAATAGCGCCAGTTTGACCTGTAAATCCGCCACCTTTAACAACTACATCAATATCAAAAGTTTCTTCATTGTTAGTTGCAACAAGTGGTTGTTTTAAATCCATAACGTTAGTTTCATATGGAAAGAATTCATGAACGTCACGACCATTAACAGTAATTTTACCTGTACCAGGTACCATTCTAACTTGTGCTACAGAAGACTTTCTGCGACCTGTTCCAATAAATAATCTATCAGCCATATTTCCTCCTATTTAACTTCCATTTTGATTGGTTTTTGAGCCATATGTGGATGATTTTCTCCCTCATATACAAATAATTTTGTATACATTTGACGTCCTAAACGTCCTTTTGGAAGCATACCTTTAACAGCCCTTTCAACCATTTCTACTGGGTATTGTTCTTTCATTACTCTAGCAGTTCTCTCACGAAGACCACCTGTATAACCACTGTGGTTATAATACATTTTACTATCTAACTTATCTCCTGTTAGATTAACTTTTGAAGCATTAACAACGATTACACAATCTCCACAATCAATATGTGGTGTATAAGTTGGTTTATGCTTACCACGTAAAACATGAGCAACTTTAGTAGCAAGTCTACCTAAGTTAACATCAGTAGCGTCTATAACGTACCAATCACGTTTTACATCTTCTGCTCTTTGCATATAACTATTTTTCATAATTTCTTCCCTTTCTTATATTTGACTAGATTGTCCCAAGATCTAGTACAATGGGATTTCAATGTACCAGATTAGATTATAGTAAAATCCCCAACCTTTGTCAAGTTAATTCCAAGTTTTTTTTTAATAATTTAACAATAATATACATTTGCAAGATATAATCCCATACTAGGTGCGCATATTCCTGCTTCCTTTCGATCCATTGAATCAAGTATTTTTTTTACATCTTCTACATTTCTATTATTACTACCTACTTCAATTAATAAACCAACCATATTTCTAACCATATATTTTAAAAAACCATTTCCAACAAAATCAATATAAATAATATCATTTTCTATACTTATGTCAATACTATATATAGTTCTAACACAATTCTTTTCATAATCTAAAGAAGTAAAAGATCTAAAATCATGTTCGCCAATCAAATACATACAAGCATCTTTCATTTTTTCAATATCTAAACTTTTATTATACTGATATATATATTCTTCATATATAGGATCAAATTCACCAACATTTATTTTATAAATATATTCTTTTTTAGTGCAATCATACCTTGCGTGAAAATCATCAGGCACACTATATAATTCTTTAACATATATATTATGAAGTAAACTATTAAGTGAAAATTTTAACTTATCAAAATCAACTTCTTTAGAGCTATCAAAATGCAAACATTGATTATAAGCGTGAACACCAGCATCTGTTCTTCCAGAAGCAACAACTCTTATATTTTCATTAAATATTTTACTTAAAACACTTTCTAAATCACCTTGAACAGTTCTTTTATCAACTTGTTTTTGAAAACCATTAAACTTAGAACCATTATAACTAAATCTCATAAAATATCTCATCTATAAACCTCCAACAAAAACACAAATATAAATGTAACAAAATGCATAATAACAAATAAATAACTATATAATGTTTTTCTTTCTTTAATTAAAACATAATCATTATGATTATTATTTTTACTTTCTTTGTATCCCAAATAAATAGAATTTATTATTTTACTTTTACCATATATAGATTTATTAGTTTTAATAAAAAACTTAACTTTTCCTTTAAACAAATTATATCTATTTATTAATTTAAATAATTTATATTTAAAAATCCTTACCAAAGAACTATCAAGTTCATAATAATTATTAACTTCCATTAAATATCTAAAATAATATACAATAAGTAAAACTTTAAAAATATAAATATAGTGTAAATGTAAAGAGAAACAAAATAGAAACAAAAATAGTATAAAAATTATGGAAATAAAATAAATATTATAATTAACATTACTACGAATCGTGACAAATAATAGAATGCCAAAAAGTAATATAATTCCAAGATAATGATTACAAATCAAAACTGTAAAACAAAATATAATCATTGAAATAATTTTAAAGTATGTTGGAACCTTAACGACAATATTATCGTACATATCTATACACATCCTTCGCTAAATCAGAAATATTATTGTGATAAATCCCAAATTTTTTACCCTTTATTTCTTCAAGCTCACGGACAAACTTTGAACAAAAAGGTAAATCACCTTTTTTATTTTTAAAAACATCAACTGGTTTACCACATTTATCATCAGTTACAACATAATCACATAAATCCATAATAAGATCCAAATTCTTTGTACAAATTATAAACTTACATACTTTCCTTTTTTTCAAATCTCTAAATAATAATTTTAGTTTTTTTATATTTTCAAAAGAAAAATCACAAAACATATTCTTAAAAACAATATATCCTGGTTTAGAAAGCAAATAAGCATTTAAAAGTAATTCAAATCTTTCATATTCATCTAGTTCTTTTATACTTTTATCATATCCTAGTTTATTATACATTTTTTTAGAAATTGTAAGTATTTGACTATTTACATCACATATAACATTGTTACAATCGATCAAAGTTTCATCTAAAATAAATCCATTAATTATTCCTTCAAAATTATAATTACTTATCATAAATTACTGACTACCTCTTCTATTTGCATATATTTTTCATCTAATATACCATAATCAATTAATCTTTCACATAAATCAATTATTTTTATATCATTTATATCTTTTGTATCACACATTATAAAAGAAGGTATTTTTATTACTTTTGATGAATATATTAATTCTTCAGGATTCTTTGTAAAGTTTAAAACAATTATGTTATTTTTTATTAAAAATGAATAAATACTATCTCTATCACTACTACTTAAAAAACATAAAACATTATCTAAAAAAATAAATTTTATTTTTTTTAAAACTCCAAATAATATAGAAACAACAATTTTTTTATCAAAAGGAATATTATTTATATTCATATACTTATAATTACTTAAACCAAAATTAATTATATAGTTATCTATTAAATTTTTATCATTACCACTCATAAGTAGTTCTTCATATAAATTATTGCCGGCAAATATATTTTTTTTAGAAACTAAATACATTTTTTTGCTTAAATTAGAAATACTATTTTTACTTAAAAAATTTCCATCTATATTTATATAACCATCGTATTCTTTTTTTCCCATTAATATAGAAATAATATTATGATCTTCACCATAAAAAGAATTCCATTTTTCATTTAAACAAAAAGAAATACCATTTAAATCATTTTTATATTTTAAGTTACGAACTTCTATATATTTCATATAACTACCCCTTTACATTATAACAAAATATTAATAAAAATAAAAGAAAAAAGAACCTAAGTTCTTTATTTTACGAATGGTATTAAAGCCATAAAACGTGCTTTTTTAACTTCACCAGCTATAAATCTTTGATGTTTAGCGCATGCTCCTGTAATACGACGAGGTAAAATCTTACCCTTATCAGCACTTACATATCTTCTAATTACATCAACATCTTTATAATCAACTGTTTTACCAGCACACATTTGACATACTTTTTTCTTTTTTCTAAAAAATTCAGCCATATATATTCTCCTATTCTAGGAAATTATCATCGATTGAAACACTTTCACCAAACTCACTATAAGTATCATTTACGATATCAACACCATCACTTATAGGTATTTGACTTTCATTACTTCTTTGTGATTTAGAATCCAAAAATTGAACATTGTCAGCAACAACTTCAAATGAAGTACGATTATTTCCATCTTTATCAGTATAACTTCCGGTTTGTATTCTTCCTTCTATTGCTACTTGACTGCCTTTATCTAAGAAATTACATACATTTTCAGCTTGTTTTCTCCAAACTAATATGTTAATAAAATCTGCAGTTCTTTCGCCATTATTTGTAAAAGGACGATTAATTGCTACACTAAAACGTGTAAAAGGTATTCCAGAACTAGTAGTTCTAAGTTCTGGTTTAGTCGTAATACGACCAACTAATAATGCTTTATTCATAATTATTCTCCTACTTTAGTAATTAAATGACGAACAATATCAGCATCGATAGTAGCAAGTCTATTAAATTCATTTACAGCATTTTCATTTTCTGTTTCAAAATTGAAAACAAAATAATGTCCTGATTTAAATTTTTTAATTTCATACGCTAGTTCTCTTTGTCCCATATCAGTCTCACCTGTAATAGATGCTTTATTATCAGTTAATACTTTTTTGTATTTTTCAACAACTTTGTTAACATCTTCTTCTGCAAGTGTAGGTTTAACAATAAACATAACTTCATATTTTTTCATCTTTTTCACCTCCTTATGGTCATAGGCTTTGCACATATACAAAGCAAGGAGTAATTAAATACTCGATTAAGATTATAGCAAATAATTTTTAACTTGTAAACCTAAAATTAATAATTTTATTAACTTTCAGAGAAAAATTAGACACTATTTTTATCATATAAACTTATTATTTTTTTTCATACTTCTATATCAACATATGGCTTTATATATTTAATATAGTAATTATAATAAACATTAATCTTTAAATATTTTTTTAAACTTACTTTTAAGTATTTCTTTATCTATACTAGGATAATATTTTTTGATGTCTAATTTTAAACAATATTTAGTATTTTTTTCACATTTTAGTATTTTTTTTAAATACTTAGACTCCTCTTTCTTTTATAGATACACAAGAATAATAGTACATTCCTTTCATAAAGTATTCTTCTAATATTAGAATAATACTCAAGTGAATTATTTGATCAGGATAAAACATTGGTTTACGAATTACTCTTACCTTTCTACTTATTCCATCTATTATAATAGTTTCTTTACTTTTATTTGGTACATACAATTTATTAACTAACATTTTTCTTATTTACATAGCATTAAAAAAAGAAGAATCTAGTATTCTTTCTACTTTTTTTCTTCCTCTTTTACTTTTAGATGCTCTATTTATAGTTTTAATTATATTATCAATATTAATTATTCTTTCAAATATATGATTATATCTTTTCATACTTACCTCTAGTTATTCATAAGCAATATGCTTATAAGTCTACTTTTTTTCATCTTTCTTACTAAACCAATCCAGATCGACTTTATTTTTAGCAAGCTCTAAGGAAAATGATGAGCAAGTATATTTATACTTTATTATAATCTTATAAGTTTGCGAAAGCCGAAATTATTATTATCATTATCCGAGCCATTATTAGTATTAGATAACCAAAGGCCAGCATTATTACTATTATTATAAGTCCCACCGACCACAAGAAACAATCAACTATCGGCAACAAAACACATCAAATCCCCATTAATTTTTATATAATTTTAGGCACCATTTAAGACAATTATCTTCGATTATCATCACTCATTAATACTAGATGATTAATTCTGGAGGTTGACCTCCCGTCCTCCGCTAGTCTGGTGTCTTATAAGCCGCGAACCGACAAGCTTATAAGCATAGTCCGAGTCAACACTAGCACCAAAGAGCCAAAGACCGGCATTATTACTATAATTATAAGCACCACCGACCACAAGGATTTTATCTCCAAGCGTTGCAACATATGTATCTTTAATTCCTGAAGGAGTATATTGATCAGTATTGGTTGTATCTATTTCTGTTGGTAATCCTATTAATGGATTATTACTATCATAACCTAGCTTAGTTATCCAGCCAGATCCCCCATTGTCTCCAAATGATTTATTAACATATCCTAACGCTTTATAATTACCATCGAATACATAAGATTTGTATGTTGTAAAATCATAATTTATATATGCTTGATAATTCTTTATATTTATTCCATCTAGAAAATCAG
>UMJX01040182.1_pt1 | contig 18112 bp, 17 predicted proteins | sample 1966131 | NCBI WGS metagenome assembly UMJX01 (sample SAMEA4836162, study PRJEB28245) | human gut metagenome | biome: gut microbiome; material: fecal sample | place: Denmark | collected 2008 | reverse complement strand
CACGTTTTTAATATCAGGGTATAACTTTCAGGGAGTATAATATGCCTATGGGACGAAAACAAAAAGAAACCGTGGAACTGCGTTTTTATGAAATTCCACAGGGAGAACCGGTACTTGCTTTGTTGGGAGAGGAGTGGAACCGGGTATACGGACATGACAATTTTTATCTGCATTTCCATAACCTTATGGAGATTGGAATTTGCAGAAAAGGGGAAGGGGAGCTTATTATAAATGAACACACGTATACCTACCGGACGAATTCTGTTACCCTGATTCCACCGAATATTCCGCATACAACGATCAGTAATGGAATGACCAGAAATTCCTGGGAATTTTTATATGTGGATGTCAATCATGTCATAGAGGAACTGTATGGTGACCGGATTGCACAAAAAAATGAGGCTATTGAACTGGTACGCAGATCGGCACATTTGCTGCATGGGAGCGAGTGTCCGGAGATTGCAGAGATCGTCAATGCCATCATCCGGGAAGAAAAAAAGCAGAGTCCGTATTATCGTCAGGTGATCACAAGTTATCTGCATGCGCTGGTGTATGAGATGTTTCGTCTGAATGAAGTACAGACACAGACGAGACTTGAGGCGGCAGGAAGCGGAACAATGCGGCAGATCGCAGATGCACTCACGTTTGTCAATGACCATTATCAGGAAGAGGTAAAAGTGTGCACCCTTGCGCAGGTCTGTGGGATGAGTGAGACATCTTTCCGGAAAGTGTTTGAAGAATATGTGCATATGCTGCCGATGGATTATGTGAATCTGGTGCGTGTACAATACGCGTGTGAACAGATGAAGCATGGCAATGATTCGATGGATGAGGTTGCCAGAAAGGCAGGATTTTCCACAACTTCCACCTTTAACCGGAATTTTAAAAAATTTTTTAATACGTCGCCATACCAGTGGAAGATCAATCCACAGCGGTATGAGCGGAAATTACAGAACTTTCATATTAACGCATTAAAGGGATGGTAAACGTTTTCGAAGAAAAGGAGAAAAGATGAGCAGATTTATTAAAGGAATGGACCTTTCCACATTGCTTGAGTTAGAGCGCTGTGGGGCAAAATATTATGACCATGGAAAAGAGCGGGATATTTTAGACATCATGAGAGATTATGATGTGGACACAATCCGTCTGCGTCTGTGGAATGACCCGTATTCCGAAACCGGTGAACCGTACGGTGCCGGATGCAATGATCTGGCAGAGACAATTGCCATCGGAAAGAAAGTATCCGATGCGGGATTCGGCGTATTATTAAATTTTCATTACAGTGATTTCTGGGCAGATCCGGGAAAACAGATTAAGCCAAAGGCATGGAAAGATTTTGACGCGGACCAGCTGGAACAGGCAGTTTATGAGTTTACCGAGGATTCTCTGCGCAAAGTACTGGAAGCCGGTGTCAATGTGACAATGATCCAGGTGGGCAACGAAGTGACCAACGGACTGCTCTGGCCGGAGGGATTAAAGCCGAATTATGACAATATTGCAAGATTTATCAGTTCCGGTATCCGGGCATGCCGTGCCGTTAAGCCGGAGATCCCGCTGATGATTCATCTCGACAACGGTGGAAACAATGAGATGTACCGCGACTGGTTCGATCATTATATGGAGCGTGGGGAAGATTTTGATTATATCGGACTTTCCTATTACCCGTTCTGGCATGGCACCCTGCAGATGCTTGAAGACAACATGAACGATATGGCAGCCCGTTACGGGAAGGAACTGATCGTGGCAGAGGGTTCTATGGGATATACCATGGAAGATTACAAGCAGTATGAGAAACTAAAGGACAGTGAGCGAAAGGGATATGCGACAAAGCCAGAACTTGTGGCAAAGATCGAGTATCCGATGACGGTACAGGGACAGTCAGATTTTACGAAGGACTTCTTAAACCGCGTGGCACATGTGCGTGACAACAAAGGTCTGGGATTTTTCTGGTGGGAGCCTGCATGGATTCCGGTACACGGAAGCGGCTGGGCAACGCCGGCATCCTTAAAGTATATGAATGATCCGGGACCATGTGGCAATGAGTGGGCAAATCAGGCGCTGTTTGACTATGACGGAAATGTTCTTCCGGCGCTGGAAGTGATCCGCGATTTCAAAAAATAATATATGTAAAAATGTTGCATGAAAGAAGGGGAATGTTGCAAGTTGCGCAAAGCATATTGCAAAGAATTTCCCTTCATGTATAATGGAATTATCAAGAAAACGAACCGCTGCACCAAGCAGCGGATAAACATGTAGAAAGGGAGAGAACAATGATTCAGAATGATGTATTAGCAAAGTTTAAAGAAATCTTTGGCGATGAGGGGGACATCAGAGTATATTTTGCACCGGGACGTGTAAATCTGATCGGTGAGCATACCGATTACAACGGCGGACATGTATTTCCATGTGCACTTACCATTGGAACCTACATGGCAGCGAGAAAGAGAACTGATCGGAAACTGCGTTTTTATTCCATGAACTTCGATGAACTGGGAGTAATCGAAAGTTCTCTGGATGCATTTACTCCGGACCCGGATGGATTGTGGACCAACTATCCGATGGGTGTTATGTGGGCATTTGAAGGACGCGGCATGAAACTGGAAACCGGTCTGGATATTGCATTATTCGGAAATATTCCAAACGGTTCCGGACTTTCTTCTTCCGCATCCTTAGAAGTGGTTACCGGATATATGTTAAAGGATCTGTATGGTTTTGATGTGACCAATCAGGATCTGGCTCTGATCGGACAGTATTCCGAGAACAATTACAATGGCTGCAACTGTGGAATTATGGATCAGTTTGCATCTGCCATGGGGAAAAAGGACAATGCAATTTTCCTTGATACTTCGGATCTTTCTTTTGAATATGCACCAATCGTACTTGACGGGGCAAAAATTGTCGTCACCAACAGTATGGTAAAACACAGCCTGGTTACTTCCGCATACAATGACCGCAGAAATGAGAGTGCACAGGCACTGAAGGATTTGCAGACCGTTGTGGATATCAAAACACTTGGAGATCTGACGGATGAGCAGTTTGAGCAGTACAAGGGAGCCATTAAGGATGAAGTTGCCAGAAAGAGAGGCAAACATGCAGTTTACGAGAATCAGCGTACAATCGCAGCAGTCAGGGCTCTGAAGGAAAACGATATTGAAACATTCGGAAAACTTATGAATGCTTCCCATGTTTCCCTGCGTGACGATTATGAGACCTCCTGTCCGGAAGTGGATGTACTTGTGGATGAAGCATGGAAGATTCCTGGTGTGATCGGTTCCCGTATCACCGGAGGCGGATTCGGTGGATGCACGGTCAGTATCGTAAAGGATGCATCCGTGGACGAATTCAAGGAGAAGCTGACAAAGGCATATGAGGAAAAAGTCGGAAAGACACCGGAATTTTATGTGGTTTCCATCGGAGATGGCCCAAGCCGTCTGATTTAAGAACGTATTACATAGGGTAAATGTGTGCGGAGCTGATTGGAACCGCATTTGCCGACAGGCTTTATAAAAAGGAGTACGAGATGATTCAGGAGAACATTTTAGAGTTAGTAAAATATGGTCTGAGCACCGGACTGGTAGATCCGGAGGACAAAGTATATACCATTAACCGCCTGCTGGAGCTTTTTCAGGTAGACGAAATCGAGGATGCGGTATTTGAAAAGGTGGAAAATCTTCCGGCATGGACACAGGAAGAGGCAGAAGGAAAACTTGAGGGAATCCTTGCAGAAATGATGGATTATGCATATGAGAATGGTCTCATGGCAGAAAACAGTATTGTATACAAAGATTTGTTTGATACAAAAATTATGGGATGTCTGGTACCGGAACCAAGCAGTGTCCGCAAGACGTTCCGTGATCTGTATGAGCATACCTCACCGCTTGCCGCAACGGATTATTTTTACAAATTAAGCTGTGACAGCAATTATATCAGAAGACAGCGTATCAAAAAAGACCGCAAGTGGACAACCGACACCGAGTTTGGAACACTGGATATCACCATCAATCTGTCCAAACCGGAGAAAGATCCAAAAGCCATTGCGGCAGCAAAAAATGCAAAGCAGAGCGCGTATCCGAAGTGCCAGCTCTGTAAGGAAAATGAGGGATATGCAGGACGTGTCAACCATCCGGCACGCCAGAACCACCGCATCATTCCACTGACGATTAACAACAGTGACTGGTTTTTCCAGTATTCTCCATATGTATATTACAATGAGCACTGCATCGTGTTCAATTCCAAGCATACGCCAATGAAAATCGAGCGTGCAACGTTTGGAAAACTTCTGGATTTTGTGACACAGTTTCCACATTATTTTGTAGGTTCCAATGCAGACCTGCCGATTGTTGGAGGTTCCATCTTAAGTCATGATCATTTCCAGGGCGGACATTATACATTTGCCATGGCAAAAGCACCGATTGAAAAAGAACTTCAGTTTGAGGGATTTTCCGATGTGAAAGCAGGAATCGTGAAATGGCCGATGTCTGTCATCCGTATCAGCGGACCGGACAAGGAGCGTCTGATTGAACTGGCAGACAAGATTCTCTTAACCTGGAGAGGCTATACCGATGAGGATGCATTCATCTATGCCGAGACAGACGGAGAGCCACACAATACGATCACACCGATTGCACGCAGACGTGGAGATGATTTTGAACTGGATCTGGTACTGCGCAACAACATCACGACCGGGGAGCATCCTCTGGGTGTCTATCATCCACATGCAAAACTGCATCATATCAAAAAAGAGAACATCGGTCTCATCGAGGTTATGGGACTTGCGGTACTGCCTGCCCGCCTGAAAGATGAGATGGCAGAGCTTGCCGATGCACTGGTAAATGGTACAGACTTACGTGCGACAGAAACACTTGCTTCCCATGCAGAATGGGCAGAAGGTTTCCTTCCGAAGTATGATAAGATCACAAAAGACAATGTGATGGATATTCTGCATGAGGAAATCGGTCTGGTCTTTAATGAAGTATTGCAGGATGCAGGTGTGTACAAGTGTACACCGGAAGGACGTAAGGCATTCGAACGTTTTATTGCAGCTGTTTAATTGCGTTCTCTGGCAGATATAAGTTTTCTCAATGTGACGGAAGAAAGCGTATATTCTCTTTCTACAGAAAAATTTGCAAAGCAGCTCTGGCATTGATTTCAGGTTCTTTGTGTAAGGATTTTCATTTTATGCAATTATCTTTATTCAGTGAGTGCCAGAGCAAGTTGCAAATTTGTTCTTCCGAAAGAAATATACGCCTTCTTCCTGTTGGTTTGGGAAAAGATAATTTGGAAAATATGCTGGTATCTATACAAAGAAAATTTGCATAAAAGATACCGTTATGGTATCTATACACTTAAAATGTAACATTTAGATACCACAAAGTCTCTGTGGAACAAAAATTGCTTCTTCAGGTACCATTTTTTAAAAAAATCGGTATCTGAAGAAGCAATTTTTCTCTTACAGGTGACATTCCTTTATTTCAGGCATTGAAAATAAGAAAATGTGTCACCCTAATCATTATTTTTTTATCAATAGATCCCATTTACAGAATTTGTGAAAATAGTTCTTTCACTTATCTTTTTTCCAATCAACAGGAAGAAGGGGGACATTTCTTTCGGAAGAACAAATTTGCAACTGCGCCGTAGTTCCATCACATAACGCTAATGGCATTAAAGTAAAATTTTTCAAAAAAGAACCTGAAATCAAAATCGGCGCTGCTTTGCAAATTTTTCTGGAGAAAGAGAATGTCCCCCTTCTTCCGTCGCATCAAGAAAACTTATATTTATACCTGTTATTTATTGGCAAGCCCCCGCATAAGTTTCTTCCGGCAATGAAAGAACGCCGGAAGCAGGAAACAATCCGCAAACAGCCATGCCAGCGGACTGGCAAAACATGCAGCCGTAAATCCGAAGATCGGTACAAAGATCAGACCGATCAATGCGCGGGCAATCATCTCAAATACACCGGCAAATACAGCAAAGCCGGAAAAGCCCATTCCCTGGATAAGAAAACGAACAATATTGACCAGCGACAGAAGCATATAAAAGCAGGTGTTGGTGATCAGAAATTGTCTGGCCTGTGCGACAACCTGTGTGATATTGGCACTGTCCGAAGGAGCTATAAACAGATAGATCAGTGGACGTGCAAGGAAAATGATGACAACAAGGATTGCTGCGGAGTATACTGCGGCAAGAATGATGGCGGATTTCATACCGCTTGCCAGACGATCATATTTTCCGGCGCCAACGTTCTGTCCACCGTAAGTTGCCATGGTAGAACCGAGTGCGTCAAACGGGCACACCATAAACATCGAAATACGGCTGCCGGCCGTCATGGCTGCCACGGCGCCTGAACCTAAGGTGTTGACAGCAGTCTGCAGAATGACGCTTCCGATGGCGGTAATGGAATACTGCAGACCCATAGGAAGTCCCATAATCAGAAGATTTCTTACATAGGAAGCATCCAGTACCCAGTCGGAGCGCTTCAGGTGCAGAATGTCAAATTTCCGGATGATCACGAAAAGACACAGCACACCGGAAACCGCCTGCGATAAAACGGTAGCAAATGCGGCACCAAAAACTCCCCAGTGCAGACAGATGATAAAGAACAGATCCAGTCCGATATTTAAGACAGCCGCAACGATCAGAAAAATGACCGGCGTGATGGAGTCCCCCAGAGAACGCAGGTAGGAGGAGAGTATATTATAAAGGATGGTGGCTGGTATGCCGGCAAAAATAACAACAATATAATTGTAGGACAGGTCGATAATATCGGAAGGTGTCTGCATCAGCACCAGAATCTGCCGACAGAAAATGACGGTCAGTGCCGTGAGAACACCGCCGATGAGAACCGACAGAATGGCGGAATTACCGACATATTTGCGCACGCCGTCATAGTCGCGCGCACCGAACCGCTGGGCAACCGGCAGACCGAAACCGTTGCAGATTCCCTGACAGAATCCTATGATCAGAAAATTGATACTTCCGGTTGCCCCAACTGCAGCAAGTGCCGTCACGCCGAGATAGCGGCCGACGATGATGGTGTCCATGAGACTGTAAAATTGTTGAAACAGCATACCGAACAGAAGCGGTACGGCGAAACCGAGAATCAGTTTCATAGGGGAACCGCTGGTCAATTCTTTTGTTGTACTTCTTGCCATAATGATTTACTCCTTTTATATTTTAAACAAAACTGCAAATGCTAGGATATTTTATCACGATTGTGTAAAACTGCAAGAGGAAAAAATGCTGAAATTTCATTTTTTTTGCGTTTTTTTTGCCGCGTCAATTCTTTACATTTGAGGAAGAATGCGGTAGAGTGGTAAGTGACTGTAATATTGTACATATAAAGGAGATTAAAGTTGAAAAACTGGGAAAAAAATATACGTAAGGTTGTTCCCTATACACCGGGAGAGCAGCCAAAGAAATCACAGATCATCAAGTTAAATACCAATGAAAATCCATATCCGCCGGCACCGGGGGTAAAGGAAGCACTGGCATATTTTCATACGGATGATCTGCGGCTGTATCCGGATCCGGTTGTGACAGATCTGGTGGATGGGATTGCACAATTCTATCAGGTAGACCCTTCACAGGTCTTTGTCGGTGTCGGATCGGATGATGTGCTTGCAATGCTGTTTATGACCTTCTTTAATTCAAAGAAGCCGATTCTGTTTCCGGATATTACCTATTCCTTTTATGACGTGTGGGCAGAAATGCTTCGCATTCCGTATACACAGATTCCGCTGGATGATGCATTCCGCCTGAATCCTTCAGACTATAAATGTGAAAATGGTGGAATCGTATTCCCAAATCCGAATGCGCCGACCGGGGAACTTCTTCCAGTATCTGCCATCGAGGAGATCATTCAGGCAAATCCGGATGTGATTGTGATCGTGGATGAGGCATATATTGACTTTGGAGGAGAGAGTGCCCTGCCTCTGATTGATAAATACGATAATGTAATTGTGGTACAGACATTTTCCAAGTCACGTTCTCTGGCGGGGTCGAGGATTGGCTTTGCCATCAGTAATCCGACACTGATTAAATATTTAAATGATGTGAAGTATTCCTTCAATTCATACACGATGGATCGTATCACCATTGCTTTGGGAACGGCATCTATCCGTGACCGGGCATATTTTGAGCAGACGACAGAGAAAATCATAAAGGCAAGAGAGTGGACCAAAGAGCAGCTTCGGGCACTCGGGTTCGTATTTGGTGATTCCAAAAGCAACTTTATTTTTGCCATGCATCCGGATGTTTCCGGTGTGGAACTGTTTGAAGCACTGAAGAAAAACGATATTTATGTGCGGCATTTTGGCAAGCCGGCACGGATCAACGAATATCTGCGTATCACAATCGGTACGGATGAGCAGATGCATAAACTGATCGATTTTCTGAAAAAATATTTAAATAAATAAAGCGAGGATTTTTTATGTTGACAAAATACTTGTGGGTATTTTTTGTTTCCATGGTACCACTGGTGGAACTGCGCGGTTCCATTATTATTTCGCAGGGACTGCAGCTGCCGGTACTTTCTTCTTATATTGTGGCAATTATCGGAAATATGCTGCCGGTGCCGGTGATTTATCTGTTTGCACGGAAAGTTCTGGTATGGGGAGCGGATAAACCGGTGATTGGAAAGTTTTTTTCCTGGTGTCTGGAGAAGGGAGAAAAGGGCGGAAAGAAATTACAGGAAAAAGCAGGCCGGGGGCTGTTTATCGCACTGCTCCTGTTTGTAGGAATTCCGCTTCCGGGAACCGGTGCATGGACAGGAACACTGGCGGCCAGTATTCTGGACATGGATTTTAAATCAACAATTATCGCCGTCATGCTCGGGGTTCTGCTTGCAGGAATTATTATGATGGTGCTCAGTGTGGCAGGATTCGGCATGTTTTTGAAATAACCAAGGAAGTAATTAATCAATGAAAGACAAGAAAAAAACCAAGACGATTCCGCGTCAGGTGCGCTGGGATAAGCTTGATAATACAGCACATCTTTTCCCGTCCATTGCGGGGGAGAGTATGACAAACGTGTACCGGATCAGTGTGACCTTAAAAGAAGAGGTTCAGGTGGAATTTCTGCAGCAGGCGCTGGACATGATTCTGCCGAAATTCGATGGGTTTAATCTTCGGATGCGCACAGGCGTATTCTGGTATTATTTTGAAGAGAACGGAAAAAAGGCGCCGAAAGTCACGGAAGAGGCGATGTTTCCATGCCGGTTTATCCGGCAGAACAAAAACCGCAATTATCTGTTCCGTGTGACCTATTATAAGTCAAGAATCAATCTGGAAGTGTTTCATGTACTGACCGATGGCATGGGAGGCATTAATTTCCTCCGGGAGCTGACGTATCAGTATCTGCGTCTGGTGCATCCGGAACTGGCGGAAAAAGAAGGAAACAAACTGAGCGGAGATACCTCTCTCAGCAGGGAGGACAGCTTTGTCCGCAATTACCGCAGCAGCAAGCCAAGCGGATTTAATAAAGAAAAAGCATATCTGATCAAAGAAGATAAACTTCCGGCCGGAGAATTTGGTGTCATGCATGGGCGGATGCCGGTCTCACAGCTGAAAAAGGTAGCACATGGCTATCATGCATCTTTGAATGAATATTTTATTGCAGTCTTTGTATGGAGTGTGTATAAAGAACTGTTACACGGGATGCCGGGAGGAAAACCGATCCGAATCGCAGTGCCGGTCAATCTGCGGCCGTATTTTGATTCGGATACGACAAAAAACTTTTTTGTTATGGTATCTGCAGAATTCCGTCCACAGAAAGAGTCCTATACGTTTGAGGAAGTACTTGCATGCATACAAAGCAGCCTGCACTCCCAGATCAATAAGGAACATTTAGAGGATCTGTTTTCTTACAGTGTATCCAATCAGAGGAACCTGCTTATGCGTCCGGTGCCGTTATTTTTGAAAAATATTGCCATGCGTATCGTATATGAAAAATCCGCAGTGGCAAATACGACAACGATCACAAACATCGGTAATATCAAGATCAAAGATATTTACCAGCCCTATATAGAAGGTTTTTCGGCTTTTATAGCCATGTCAAAAGGGCAGTATCTGAAAGGAACGATCTGTTCTTACCAGGATACGCTGGTATTTACATTCAGTTCCATCTTTTCCGAGGCTCTGGTACAGAAGGCATTTTTCCGCAAGATTGCGGCGGATGGTGTGGATGTGGAGATTGAGACGAACGGAGTATATTATGAATAAATGCAAAAAATGTAATGTTGTCATATTGGACGATACGGACCGCTGTCCGCTCTGTAAACATGTGCTGGAGTCGGACGGGATACCGGGAGAGAGCCGGTATCCGGATGCCATTGCAACGGCGCGTAAATTCCGGTTTGTGGAGAATCTGGTACTGTTTATCTCCATTGTGGCGGAGTGTCTGCTGATTGCCATCAATTTCCAGGTGGACAGGGAAGTGGCATGGAGCCTTGTAATTGGTATCATTCTTTTATATGGAAATGTGGTGCTTCGCATGGCAATTCTGGGAAAATCCGGATATCTGGCCAAAACCGTCTGTCTGGTACTTCTTGCCATTGTAATGCTTCTTGGAATTGATTATCTGACCGGATACCGGCGCTGGTCGTTAGACTATGTGCTTCCGGGGGGAATCATTGCCATTGATCTGGCGTTGTTTATCCTGATTCTGATAAACCGGAGAAACTGGCAGAGTTATATGATGTCGGAACTGCTGACGATATTGCTGAGCATTGTACCGGTGGTATTGCTGCAGATGAGAATCATTCATTTTCCATATCTGGCATGGGGGTCCCTCGGGGTATCGGTATTTTTATTCCTTGGAACACTGATTCTTGGTGATCAGCGTGCACGAACCGAACTGAAACGGAGATTTCATATATGATAGAAAGCGAAGCGAGTGTAAAAGGACGTGTGGTGGCAGAAATGCTGTCACATTTTACCAATGATTTGAAAATCGGAAAAAAAATAAAGAGCGGAGAGCTGCGCAAGCGGATGATAGAGCCGCCATGGATTCCACCGGCAATGTTTAACCTGACAGGAATCAATATGGATCATTTTACGATGAAACTTTTGTCGTTAAAGGAAAATCCAAACACGGATTACGTGATTCTGCAGTTACACGGCGGTGGTTATACGGGAGCTGTGCGCAATGCGTATTATGTGTTTGCAGGATTATATAACGAGCTGAGCCATGGATGCAATGTGCTTACTCCGGATTATCGTGTGGCCCCGGAGAATCCATATCCGGCGGCACTTGAAGATGCATTGGCATCATACCGCTGGCTGCTTTCCAAGGGATATTATGGAGAACAGATTATCCTTGCCGGAGATTCGGCAGGCGGTGGACTGGCGATGGCACTCTGTATGTATTTGCGGGATCATAATATGCCGGTACCGGGAGGAATCATAGCCATGTCTCCGTGGACGGATCTGACGGCCAGCGGGGAGTCTTATGAGACCAATTATGAGAAAGATCCACTGTTTGGAAATACGAAGGAGAGTCTGATTTACCAGAATGATTATCCGGGGGAACATGACCGGATGGACCCGTATATTTCTCCGCTGTTTGGGGATTTCCGGGGATTTCCGCCAATGCTCATACAGGTTGGATCGATTGAGATGCTTCTGAGTGATTCGGTTTCGGTAGCGGCAAAGGCAAGGGAGCAGGGGGTAAAAGTGCGCCTGTCTGTTTATGAAGGGATGTTTCATGTGTTCCAGATGGCATATCTGAATATTCCAGAATCAAAGAAGGCATGGGCAGAAGCCGGCAAATTCATTGATGTGCTGCGCACGGACAGCAGACTGTAAAAATTATTACAAAAATGGCGCGGAATTTTTTCACATATTGCATAAACGCCTAGATACGTCTACATTTCCATGGAGTAAGCCTCCACATGATGTAGAAATGTGGGTTGACAATAACACAAGATGTAGTGTAGTCTTGTATTTGTTAATGAAAATATACAAGATATAGGGAGTAATCTCTATATCTTATATTTTGTGTAAACAATCGTTTATAAAGATAGACTTTGAGAGGAAGATGGAACATGAAAATTATTAAGAGAAGCGGAGTCGAAGTATTTTTTGATTCGAATAAGATCGTTGCGGCTGTACAGAAAGCGAATGCATCGGTAATCGATTATGAAAAACTCAGCGATGAGCAGATTCAGGAGATTGCCGATAATGTGGAAGTGGCATGTGAAAACATGAAACGATCTGCCAGCGTGGAGGAAATCCAGGATATGGTAGAGAACCAGCTGATGAACCAGCATGCATTTACGGTTGCCCGTAATTATATTACATACCGTTATAAGAGAGCGCTTGTGCGTAAATCCAATTCTACTGATGAACAGATTCTGTCCCTCTTAGAGTGTAACAATGAGGAAGTAAAACAGGAAAATTCCAATAAAAATCCTACTGTAAACAGTGTACAGAGAGATTATATGGCGGGAGAAGTCAGCAAGGATATCACGAAGAGATTCCTGTTGCCGGAAGATATTGTGGAAGCACATGAAAAAGGACTGATTCATTTCCATGATGCAGATTATTTTGCGCAGCACATGCATAACTGCTGTCTGGTGAACTTAGAGGACATGCTGCAGAATGGTACTGTAATCAGCGAGACCGGAATTGACCGTCCGAGAAGTTTTTCCACGGCCTGCAATATAGCAACACAGGCGATTGCGCAGATTGCAAGTTCGCAGTATGGAGGACAGAGTATTTCACTGTCCCATCTGGCACCGTTCGTACAGGTGAGCCGTGAAAAATTCCGGATACAGGTCCAGACAGAGTTTGAAAAGATCGGGCTGGATCTGGATGAGGAGAAAATCAATAAAGTAGCAGAGATGCGTGTAAGAGAAGAGATCAACCGTGGTGTGCAGATGATCCAGTATCAGGTGATCACGCTTATGACCACAAACGGTCAGGCTCCGTTTATCACGGTGTTTATGTATCTCGACGAAGTGCCGGAGGGACAGACCAGAGATGACCTGGCAGCGATCATTGAGGAGATGCTGCATCAGAGAATCAAGGGAGTAAAGAACGAAAAAGGAGTATTTATTACCCCGGCTTTCCCGAAACTGATTTATGTACTCGAAGAAGATAATATCCATGAGGATTCCAAGTATTTTTATCTGACACGCCTGGCTGCACAGTGTACGGCAAAGCGCATGGTTCCGGATTATATTTCCGAAAAGAAGATGAAAGAACTGAAAGTGGACAAGAACGGGGAAGGACACTGCTATCCATGTATGGGATGCCGCAGTTTTCTTACTCCGTATATTGATCCGGAAACCGGAAAACCGAAATATTACGGACGTTTTAACCAGGGAGTTGTGACGATCAATCTGGTGGATGTGGCATGTTCTTCCGGAAAAGATGAGAAAAAATTCTGGAAGATTCTCGATGAGCGTCTAAAACTGTGCTACCGGGCACTGATGTGCAGACATAAGAGACTTCTTGGCACACCGAGTGATGTGGCTCCGATTCTGTGGCAGAACGGAGCGCTTGCCCGTCTGAAAAAGGGAGAGACGATCGACAAACTTTTATTTGGCGGTTATTCCACCATCTCTTTGGGATATGCGGGATTGTGCGAGTGTACCCGTTATATGACAGGTGTTTCCCATACGGAGCCGGAGACCGGAACACCATTTGCACTGCGTGTCATGCAGCGTCTGAATGATGCCTGTGCAGAGTGGAAAGAAAAGGAAAATATGGATTTCAGTCTGTACGGTACGCCGCTGGAATCCACCACCTATAAATTTGCAAAGTGTCTGCAGAAGCGTTTCGGTATCATAGAGGGCGTAACAGATAAAAATTATATTACGAACAGTTATCATGTGCATGTGACGGAAAATATCAATGCTTTTGATAAACTGAAGTTTGAGTCACAGTTCCAGAAGCTGTCTCCGGGTGGTGCAATCAGCTATGTGGAAGTACCAAATATGCAGGATAATATTGATGCCGTGATTGCCGTCATGAAATACATTTACGATAATATTATGTACGCGGAGCTCAACACGAAGAGTGATTACTGTATGGAATGTGGCTATGACGGTGAGATCAAAATTGTTGAGGAAAAGGACAGCGGAAAACTCGTATGGGAGTGTCCGAACTGCGGAAACCGTGATCAGGATAAGATGAGTGTTGCACGTCGTACGTGCGGGTATATCGGAACACAGTTCTGGAATCAGGGACGTACACAGGAAATCAAAGAAAGAGTATTACATTTATAAAACATGGAAGAAAACAAACGGAAACAATATGCCCATTTGTATGAACACCATGAGGTAGAAGATCCACACCCCCGGGAAGAGAAAGAAAAACCCATCGGGCCGAGTGGCAGAAACCGCCATCGGCCGATGGTGGAAAAGGTATGCAGACGCATCGCCTTTTCTTTCCTGGCCATGGCGGTTGTTCTGTTACTTGCATTGAATTATTTTCAGATCAAAGAGGCAAAAAAGGAAGCGGTTTTGGAATATATCCGCAAAGAAAAGCAGCAAATGAAAAATCGTGAGACAGAAAAGACGGACCAGCTTGCAATCTTAGACCAATATGATATATTATATAGTATGTATCCGGATCTGGTTGGATGGATCAAAGTTGACGGGACACCAATCGATTATCCGGTGATGCAGGATCATACAGGCGGGGAATATTATCTGAAACACAATTTTGAAGGAAAAGATGATAATAAGGGAAACCCGTTTGTTTCCGCAGATGCCAGCATTGATCCGATGGATCAGAATATTGTGATCTTTGGGCACAACGTAAGTGATGGAAGCCAGTTTGGAGATCTGGATGCCTATCTGGATAAGAAATTTTACAAAAAGCATCCGGTGATTACTTTTGATACGATTTATGAAACTGGACAATATCAGATTGTTGCGGTGGCAAAGACACATGTAAAGGAAAAAGACGAATCCGGATTCCGTTATTACTGGTTTCGAAATTATAAAAACCGGAAAGAGTTTCAGAATCTGCTGGATTTTGTGGAAGAGAACCGTGTGTATGATACAGGGGAGCATCTTATCTATGGAGATACCACAATCATGCTCTCTACCTGTGAATACACGGTAAACAATGGGAGACTCGTAGTCATAGCAAAAAGGATATAGGGCAGAAGATGAAAAAATTAGGGATGATGAAAACGATACTGATGATGGGATGTGCGCTGGCGCTGCTTTTTGCAGCCGTTCCGCAGCCGGTTATGGCAGCGAACAGCCAGATGAATCTGACGGTTGGAACAACCAATGATGCAAAAGCCGGAGATACGGTAACGGTGCGTCTGGTCGGAAGCAATAATCCGGGACTTTCGACATTTGCAGCAAGACTGGCATATGACGATTCTGATCTGGAATATGTAGGAACCACATGGGCAAATACGATTTCTTCGGATTCGGGAAATATTGAGCTGGTTTCCCCGGTTACGGAAAATAATCAGCAGGCACTTAATCTTTCGGCAATTTTAAATAAGACTTATTCCCAGAATGAAACCATTGCCACGGTTACCTTTAAGGCGAAAAATGCATATACAACGATGCCGGTTACCCTGACAGTGCGTGAAGTGACGGATGCAAGTTACAATCCGGTTACGGTTACAACGGTTGTGGATGCTTCTGCAGGACAGACACAGAGCCAGTCACAGTCCCAGAGCACTTCCCAGAGTCAGTCGGACAGTCAGGATGACACAGAGTATACAGATGATACAGACGATACGGACGATACCGATTCGTACGATGATACAGACGATACGCAGGATTCCCAGAGCAGCAGCGGGAATACACATAAAACTTCATCGAACAAAAAGAATAACAGTGGAAATACATCAAAAAACGGAAACCGGACAGATGCAACACCAAAGACAGGAGCGGTTGATCTGCGGATGGTATTTGGAGCAGCAGTAATTGTTTTTTTACTGGCAGCAGCAGGCTGCATCCGTTTCCTGAATAAAAAGAAAGAGTAAATTATGAATTATGCTGGAATTAAGTATTGTGACATCGCAAACGGTCTCGGCTGTCGGACGGTACTGTTTGTATCCGGATGCCGCAATGCATGTAAGGGCTGTTTTCAGCCACAGACATGGGATTTTACCTATGGAGAATGTTTCGATGAGCAGGTACAGCAAAAGGTGCTTGATTCACTGAAACCGGAGTATATAGAGGGAATGACCCTGTTGGGAGGAGAGCCGTTTGAGGAAGAAAATCAGGAGGCTCTTCTTCCTTTTATGAAAAAAGTAAAAAGTTTGTATCCGGATAAGAATGTCTGGGCATTTACCGGATATATATATGATAAAGACCTGATTTTGGGAGGCAGAAAACATACGAAAGACACGGATGACCTGCTTTCCCTGATCGATGTACTGGTGGACGGTCCATTTATTGAGGAACAGAAGGATATTACGCTCAAGTTCCGGGGATCGGTCAATCAGCGCATTCTTGACTTGAAAAAAACCATGGAAAGTGGCAAAATAGTTAAGTTGATGGAATAGTTATGAAAACGAGGATGGATACATATGAAAAAGCATATTAATGCATTGTTGGGATTTGTCTGTTATACAATCGGTGTGATTGCAGCAGCATATTACGGGTTGTGGAAGATGCTTGTGCTTCCGCTTCATACTCTGGCAGTTTCTTTTCTGGCAGGGGATCTGAATATCACACTGCTTGCGGTATGTGTTGTCAAAATACTTTTTTCAACAACGATGGCAGGATTGATCTGGTGCATTGGCTATATAGCCTATAATCACTTTAAAGGCACACAGGATCCGGACTGGGAAACTATGGAGAAAGAGTACATGGCAGAAAAAGAAGAGAAAGAGAGGCAGGCATCGTGATTTTACGGGTTCCGGAATATTATGAGAAATTTTCCTGCATTGCATCCCGCTGCAAGGACAGTTGCTGTGCAGGCTGGGAAATTGACATTGATGAGGATTCCTATGCATATTACAACAGTGTGGAAGGTAAATTTGGCAAAAGACTCAAAGAAAGTATGTATGAGGCCGATCCGGATGATGATGGCGGTGGATACCGTTTTAAGCTGAAAGGGAAGAAACGCTGTGCCATGCTCAATGACCATAATCTCTGTGATCTTTATACAGCACTTGGGGAAGAGGCTCTGTGTGAAGTGTGTACAGAATATCCGCGTTTTTCCCTGATTTACGGAGATGTGGAGCAGAAAGCACTGAGTCTTTCCTGCGAGGAAGTCGGACGGATTCTGTTTGAGCGGACAGAACCGGAAAAGCTGGTGGATATAGAGCTGCCCGGAAATTGCGATGACGGTGAGGACGATCCGGCATATGTTGCGTTCATGGAATGGGTGCAGCAGGAGTCGGTGAATATTCTGCAGAATCGTACCCATAATATTCCGGAGCGCATGAGAGAGTTTCTGGCGTGGTGTGACCGTGTACAGACCGTGATCAATTATGCACAGGCAAAAGAGGATATGTCGGTACTGGCAGACTGGAGATACGAAGATGCCGGTCATGAACTTCGGGAGTGGGAGCAGAAAAATATTGAGGGAAAAGAGAAGCCGGTTCGTGCACTTTCTTATGAAGATTTCGAGGAACGTTTTGCGGTTTTTGCCGATATGGAAGAGCTGGATGAGGAATGGGTTCACACCAAGGAAGAATTCGAAAAGCTGTATCACGAAGATACCTATGAGGCATTTCTGACAGAATATATGCGATCATCGGATTATTCGGAACTTGGCTATGAACATCTTCTGGTTTATTTTGTGTATCGTTATCTGATGAATGCGATATATGATTATGATATTTTATCCTATGCCAAAATGATTGTGATGGCAACCCTTGTGGTAAGAGATATGGATGCGGCACGTTTTTACAGAAACGGTGGCAAATTCACAATGTCTGACCGTATTGACGTAGCGCGTATTTTCTCAAAGGAAGTGGAACATTCCGAAGGAAATGCACAGGATCTGAAAGAAATGTGTATGATGGAAGAAATTGCGAAAGTGGATGCACTTTGCAGACAGATTTAAACGTTTATAACAGAGATAAAACAGGCATCTGGCGAACCCCGGATGCCTGTTTTGTATTATGCTTTATTTGTCTAACAGATCGGTATAGAAATCTGCGTAATCCTTGCGGTTGTCCTTGC
>UMJX01026923.1_pt1 | contig 18403 bp, 18 predicted proteins | sample 1966131 | NCBI WGS metagenome assembly UMJX01 (sample SAMEA4836162, study PRJEB28245) | human gut metagenome | biome: gut microbiome; material: fecal sample | place: Denmark | collected 2008 | reverse complement strand
CGTTTCGAACGTCTTGTTCAATTGGTACAGGATTGTGCTTTTGAGGCAAATCAAAGCGATGCGCATGCAGTAATGCGCGTATTGGTTGAAGGTGCCTCAAAGCGCGACGAGCATATCCTTACGGGAAGAAGTGAAAAAAATCAAACGGTACATGCTCCAATTCCTAAGGGAACTTCCCTAGAAGAACTAAAGGGAACTATTGTTCCAGTACAAATTGAGCAAGCTCGTGCTTGGTATTTACGCGGTAGGGTTTTGTAGTGGCTCACTCTGACCCAATAATAGCTATCCTGGGACCTACTGCTTCAGGTAAATCTGAAGTTGCACAAAAAGTTGCCCTCAAACTCAAGGGGGAAGTAGTCTCAGCAGATTCTATGCAAATATATCGGTATATGAATATTGGCACCGCTAAACTTTCACCCGCTGAAAGAATTGTTCCACATCATCTAATTGATATTCTAGATCCCGGAGAGCCTTTTTCAGCGCAGTTGTTTCAACAACTTTCTCGGAAAGCGTTTGAAGATATTAGAAACCGAAACAACGTGGCAATTCTCTGCGGAGGAACAGGATTGTATGTGCAAGCAGCACTTGAGGATATGCGTTTTCCAAAAGGAGAGCAAATTCACAATCCCGTAAGAGAAAAATACGAACTTCTTGCTCAAGAGCAAGGAAACCAAGCAGTCTGGAATGTTCTCTATGAACTTGATCCTTCTAGCGCAAATCTAATTCATGCAAATAATGTTCGTCGAGTTATTCGTGCTCTCGAAATGTATGATCAGGGCATCTCGTATGCAGAACAAGTAAAGAATATTCGAACGCTACCTGAAGTAGTTCCTTCTATTAGGTTTGGCCTTAAACGTGATCCTTTGCTTTTAGCGCAAAGAATAAATAATCGAGTGGATTTAATGATAGAGCAGGGACTCGTAGACGAAGTTTCCCAACTTCTTTCGAATGGATTTCGTTCTGCTCTCACGGCACCACAGGCTATTGGATACAAGGAAATTGTTTCCTACTTGGATGGGAAGTGTTCCCTTGAAGAGGCTATCGATCAAATTAAGACTGCTACAAGGCGTTACGCAAAACGACAAAGAACGTGGCTTAGAAGAGATTCTCGACTCATTATGCTTGATGCAGATACATTAACAATTGATCAAATTGTTGACCGTATAGTCGATTCTTTTCCTGCGACCTCTACACTGTAGTAAATGCAATGAGCATCACATGAGTCAGTGAGGATGGAAATATGAATATCTCTTTTTATAAGTACCATGGTCTTGGTAATGATTTTGTTATGATCGATGATATGAAAGAGACTCTCGATCTTACTGCCGATCAGGTAAAACATCTTTGCGATAGACATTTTGGTATTGGTGCAGACGGAGTAATTCTTGTTCGTCCTTCTAAACGACCTGAATGCATCGCTTATATGCATTACATTAATTCTGATGGAACCCTTGCTGAAATGTGCGGTAATGGTATCCGATGCTTTGCTCGCTTCTTGTTTGATAGGGGATATTTACCAAAGGACCTCTCAAGTTTTACCGCTGATACTCTACGTGGACCTTTAACGTTGCAAATCAACCGAAATGATTCGGGAGATTTTTTAAACGTAATTGTTGATATGGATCAACCCATTCTTGAAGCACCACGTATACCTACTACTTTATCGGAGGTTATTGATCAAGATACAGGGATTTCGTTTGTTCGAGAGCAGGTGCTTTCATCGCCATGGGGCGAATTTGCTTTTACCTGTGTCTCAATGGGTAATCCTCATGCAGTTTGTTTCCTGGATGATCTTAATGCTCTATCTCAAGATTGCTTTACGGAAGGCACAAAACAATTAAGTTCTTTAAAAGTTGATGAAATAGGCGCTTTTTTTGAATCTCATCCCGTTTTTCCTGCCAAATGCAATATCGAATTTATCGTAATGCAAGACGATGGACTTCACATGCGCGTCTTTGAGCGTGGTTGTGGCGAAACTCTTGCTTGCGGTACCGGAGCATGTGCCTCCCTGGTTGCAGCAGCTCTCACAAAACGTTCAAATAGACACAACAAAGTACATTTACGGGGTGGTATATTAGATATCACTTGGAATAGCAATAATCATGTATATATGGCTGGTCCTGCAATTTGCTCTTTTGCGGGAACGGTAGAACTATAAGCAGAGGATATATGCCAGAGTACATTTTTGATGAAGTAAAACAACATGGCCCTTCAACCGTAATCGAAAAACCTCGAGAACGTGCTGTTTTGGTAGGAGTTGAAAGACCTAATCAAGAATGGACTTTAGAATCTTCATTGCCTGAATTAGAGCGTCTTGCGTGGACAGCTGGTGCTGATATGGTCGCAAAAACAACGCAACGACTCGAATCACCTAATCCTCGCACTTTTGTTGGAAGCGGAAAAGCAGAAGAAATTGCACAGCTAGCACATAGCTATGCTGCTGATGTCGTTATCTTTGACGACGAGCTTACTCCTTCCCAGCAGTCGAACTTGGAAAAAGTGGTAGGTAAAGATGTTAAAGTAATTGATCGCACGGCACTCATTCTTGACATCTTTGCCCTTCACGCGTCAAGTAAAGAAGGTCGCCTACAGGTTCGTTTAGCGCAAAACCAGTATCTCTATCCACGTTTAAGAGGTATGTGGGCTCATCTTGCTTCCAATCGTATGGGCGGCGGCGTTGGATCTCGTTTTGGCGAAGGTGAGAGCCAGCTGGAAGTTGATCGACGATTAATTAGAAACCGTATTACTTCAATCAAGCGAGAACTTACTAATCTTGCGAAAAAACGCGACCTACAAAGAAAGCGAAGAAAAGAATCGGGTGTTTTTAAGGTAGCGCTTGCTGGCTATACCAATGCAGGAAAATCAAGTTTATTAAACGCAATTACTGGTTCAGAGGTTTTAAGCTATGACAAGCTTTTTGCAACACTTGATTCAACTACGCGTCAACTTATTCTTCCTGAAGGGAAAGAAATAACCCTCACTGATACCGTTGGCTTTATTCAAAAATTACCCACGACTTTAGTTGAAGCCTTTAAATCGACTCTTGATGAAATTAATGGAGCTGATTTAATCCTTCACATTGTTGATGCATCAGACCCACAGCATTCTCGGCAAATCGATACGGTTAATATGGTTCTTGAGCAGATTGGAGCTCATGAGATTGGCCGCATCGAAGTAATGAATAAACGTGATTTGCTAGGGGAAGCTCAACTGGAAGCTCTTTCAACTCGTTTTCCTCATGCAGTTTTTACCTCCACTAAAACCAAAGAGGGACTCGATGAGTTAATACACCGAATTAGTGTAGTTTCATCAGCACAGGATGAACTGCTTGAACTGCTTGAACTGCTTGTACCTTTCGAAAGGGGAGAAGTGGTTTCTTTTATACACCAACGATGCACCATTTTAAGCGAAACGTACGAAGCTGAAGGAACGCATCTTGTGGTGAGGGCGAACAAACAAGCTGCTGCAAAGCTTGTTGAGTTTAAGCAAAATTCATAAATTAATAAATCAATAAGCCTTACTTTCGAATTGTATTTTTAGGATTCCATCTGGTATTTATTACGTGATGGCACTAAGCCAGATACGCTTTAAGCTTATCTGGCTTAGTAGACTTTTCTTAATACAGCAACAACTTTTCCCACGATGGTACATTCTTTTGTAATAATTGGTTCTAAAGAGGAATTTTCTGGCTGAAGTCTTATATGATCAGCTTCCTTATAAAAACGCTTTACCGTTGCACCATCCTCGATCAACGCAACGACAATTTCGCCATTACGAGCCACATTTTGCTGTTTGACGACTACATAATCACCGTCATTGATACCAATTTCAATCATGGAATCGCCATGAACAGAAAGAATAAAGGATGCAGCATCTCCAACTAATTCAGTGGGTAGAGTCATAGTTGTTTCGATATTTTGCTCTGCAAGTATAGGTTCACCTGCCGCAACGTTTCCTACGAGAGGAAGAGATAAGGTGTTATCAAAGCCTTCAGAGCCGAAGGATAAGTCAACATCATCAGTGTGGGGAAGTGCAATAGACCGAGATTTGAGAGGGTCGCGAACAATATAACCCTTTTCTTCTAGGGTTTTTAAATGGACGTGTACCGTAGAGGGAGAAGAAAGATTAACTGCTTCAGCAATCTCACGTACGGTGGGTCCAAACCCTTTTTCGTGAATGTAAGATTCAATAAATTCGTATACCGATCGTTGTCGCTTGGTAAGCGGAGCAGTCATACTATTTCCTTTCCAAATACGAACTTTTGTTCGTTTTTTATTGACAAGAACATCTGTTCGAATTAAAGTATACACGAACAAAAGTTCTATGCCAATATGGAGGTCCGCAATGGAAAAGAAATATCAGCATTATCGCACTGAAGGTACTGCGGCTCTCAAAGTTACTGTGCTTAATGAGCAAACGCCTATCATTCCTTTTAATCAGAATTCTCTTTCTAATCTTAAGCTGCAAGAAAATCAGCAGATAACGAACAAAATCAAAGCTTATGTTGCTAATGACCCTTTATTTGGCTCAATTAAAAAAGCTGAGCTTTCTTCTTCAACAAATAACCTCTCTGCAAATAAGGATCACCAAGTATTTATTAAGGGAACATTCTTAACTTCATTATTTGCTTTAGTGGTTATTCTTATTGGAGCTTAAGTTTTTACCACTATATCTTGTATACTAGCGTGTGTAATAAGAATTAAGGAGTTTACATGCGCTGTCCTTCTTGTGGTTTCCCTGAATCAAAAGTTGTCGATTCTCGTCCGGTAGAAGAAGGTTCTTCAATTCGTCGCAGACGAGAATGTCTTTCTTGTGGGGCGCGTTTTACTACCTATGAACGAACAGAAACAAGTCCTCTTTTAATAATAAAATCTGACGGATCATCTGAAGCATACAGCCGCGATAAGCTGTTTAGAGGCTTACTCAAAGCTTGTGCAAAGCGTCCTGTTTCACCAGAGCAAATATATCAATTAATAGACGATATCGAAGCTGATTTAAGAAGCGAATCAAAACGCGAAATTACTTCTAAAGCGTTAGGCGATAAAGCCCTCGATAAATTAGTAAACATCGACGAAGTAGCTTATATTCGCTTTGCAAGCGTCTATAAAGACTTCAAAAACGTTGATGAATTTAAAGAAGCATTGAAGGGATTTTAATTAATGGAAAACCATCTTGTACATTCAATTCCTACAAAAAAACTTGTCGAAAATGCTCTCATTCCACAAAATGCTTATCAAGGTGATGCGGGATATGATCTTTGCTCGACCGAAACGGTTACCTTAAAGCCTTTCGAGAGAAAGTTAATTCCTACAGGACTTGCTATTGAAATTCCCTTTGGTTATGCAGGTTTCGTTGTTCCTCGTAGTGGGCTCGCAATTAAACAAGGACTTTCTATAGTTAATGCTCCAGGTTTGATTGATAGCAACTATCGTGGCGAATTGAAAGTTATAGCAATTAATCTTGATCCTAAAGAAACAATCACGATTCAGGTCGGTGACCGTATTGCTCAGCTTGTTATTATGAAAGTTGAATCGCTTGAATTCAAAGAAGTTGAGGAATTAAACGATTCAGAGCGTGGTACAGGCGGATTCGGTTCAAGTGGTGTTTCAAAAGCTTAATTTCTAGGCATATTTATACATCCCAAGTCAAAATAGGCCCTTAGAACGGCTCTCATGGCTTCATTTTTATTTTACAACGCTGGCCTGCAGTTATAGTGCCTAAGTTCATGGATTTATAAATATCTCGTTAGTATTCCATTCAACAGTTGATAATATATGTTATGTAAACCTAGGATTTAAACTAAATATTCCTCTTATCGTTTAAAAGTTTATGAGTTGGTGCTAGTATTTTTCTTTGTGCACAACAGCACTTCTAAGATTCAAGACAAGGAGTTCCTATGATTAAGACCGAACCTGATCCGTATTGCAAAGGCGATAAATTTGCAGCAAAAAACGGAATGGTCGTAACTGAACTAGGTGAAAACTTTGCTAAAGCGCAAATGACCATTGATGAATCGTTCTTAAATGGTCTCGATATCCCTATGGGTGGTGTGTACTTCACTCTGGGAGATTTTACCTTTGGCGCTGCAAACCAATATATTACTAACGGAGTTGTAACGCTTGATGCATCCATAGATTTTATTGCTTCGGCAAAACTTGGAGATACTGTTACGGCAACCTGCACCCAAGTCTCACGTGCTCGCAAAATTGTTCGCAATGTGATCGAAATGCATGATCAAGACGGAAAGCTTCTTTGCGTAATGCGCTGCACTGGTTACCGAAAAGAAACTTGGAATTAATTGAACCTAAAGAAAGGACTGGAGTTTATGGCTGCCCCCCAGCAACGCCCTTCAGTGAAAAAGCCTTCGAGTTATTCATCCCTAAACCCATCGCTGGCATTTCAGCTTTCAGGACCACATACTTGGGCTGCAGCACTTACTCCTGTCCTTCTTGCCTATATATATTCAGGAATAACTTATTCCGGTAATATAAACTTCATTCTAGCTCTTATCCTTTTAGCGATAAGTATCTTGATGCAGTCGGCTGTTAACGTATTAAATGATTATTTCGATTATAAAAAAGGTACCGACTCGCTTGAAAACTCTTCTGAAGATGCCTTTGATGCAGTATTGGTATATAACCACTTAAATCCTCGTACGGTATTGCTGTATGCAATTTCTCTTTTAGTTTTGGCAGCTATCCTAGGATTCTATCTAGTTTTTATTACAGGGTGGCCACTGCTTATCCTTGGTTTAATTGGCGCACTTGCTGTAGTTCTCTACTCTGCTGGAAATACCCCTATTTCTTATCTGCCTGTAGGAGAGTTTGTAAGCGGTATTGTAATGGGTGGTCTTATTACTCTAGCAAGTTGTTATGTTCTATCTGGAATCTTAGATCCCCAAGTTCTTTTAATTTCTCTCCCCTGTATTATTGGTATTGGAATGATTCTCTTTACTAACAATACCTGCGATATTGAAAAAGATATTCCTGCCCACCGTAAAACAATTTCAGTTTTACTCGGTCGAAATACTGCTGTTAAAACATACCGCGCGATGATTGCAGTTTGGTTACTCGTAATCGTTGCGATTGTTGGAATCTTTTATGCACCAGGTATGCCTTTTATTCTTCTTTTGGTATTGACAGCATTCCCTACTCTTCGAGCGCTTTTTTCCAATCCTCTAAATCAATCATCTCGTGACGGCGCGATGGCGCAAATAACCACACTAAACGTCCTTTTTACGGCATTCTATTGCTTGGCGCTCGCCTCTAGTGCCTTTTTAGTATGGATTTAATTGGGGAACGCTAAGGGTTTTAACTCCTTGTAGCGCACTTAAATCACATTCCTTGCAGAGCTCATCAATAGTACAAGGTTGCTGTTCTTTTATTAAGCCACTTGAATACGCCAGTAATCCTAAAAAATCTCGCGAGGAAAGCTTTGATCCTTCTCTGAGAAACTCGATGCTGAGATCATCTGCTCGTTTTGCAAGACGTCTACCATGAGTATCGACAAAGAGAGGAATGTGCCCATATTCAGGATGAGAAAACCTAAGTTTTTCACAAAGATATAGTTGTTTAGAAGTTGAAGCGAGGAGATCACAGCCCCTTACAACTGACGTAATCCCCATCTCTTCATCATCACACACAACAGCAAGCTGATAGGCAAAAATACCGTCACTTCTACGAATAATGAAGTCTCCGGATTCTTTTGGAAGAGATCCACTATAAGAGCCTTGAAAGTAATCTTTAAAGCTATAAGTAGCCTCATTTACTTTTATACGAAAAGAAGGATCCTTAAAACGTCCTTTTGAGATTCGTTCTTTCTCGGTTAAATTTCTACAAGTACCGGGATAGATTACCTCTTCCCCACTATGTGGTGCTGAAGCCGCATGTAAATCTGCTCGAGAACAATAACAGGGGTACACTAAATCCTGCTGCACGAGACAATTAAATGCTTCCTTGTAGAGGTCATTGCGTCTACTCTGATAGACTACTTCCCCCTCCCAAGTTAATCCAAGCCATTCGAAATCACGAAACAAAGATTCAATATATTCAGTTTTGCAACGGGCTGTATCTAAATCCTCCACACGCATACGCATAATTCCCCCTTGTTGCTTTACTAAAAGATAAGCAACAAGGAAAGAGAATGCATTTCCAACATGCAGTTTTCCGGAAGGAGTAGGTGCGAATCTTCCTACAAGACGAGAACTATTTGCGTCGGTCGATAACATGTTTAGTTTTGCCCATTGAACGTTCAATTCCGCCAGGTTCTACGAGCTGAACTTCCGAAGAAACCAACATTGATTCTTTCAGGGTTTGAGCAATATGCTTTCTGAAACCGTTCATTTCTTCATATGAATCAGTGAAAGCTGATGGTTCTAACTCTACAAGAATCTTCATGCGGTCGAGACCCGTATCATTGTCAACTTCAATGCGGTAAAACGGCGTCACACCCTTAATACCAGAGAGGATATCTTCAACCTGTGATGGGAATACATTAGTGCCACGAATAATAAGCATATCATCGCTGCGTTTACGGACTTTTTTCATACGTGCATGGGTACGACCACATTCGCAAGGCTCAGTAACAACATACGTAAGATCATGAGTGCGATAACGCAGTACTGGAATTGCCTGTTTATCAAGAGGCGTCAATACAAGTTCGCCTTCAACCCCTTCAGGAACTGGTTCACCTGTTTCGGGATCCACAACTTCCCAAAGGAAATGATCCTCAGCAATATGTTGCATGTCACGAACCGATAAGCACTCTCCCGCGACGCCAGGACCCATAACCTCGGTTAATCCATAGTTATCGGTGCAAGTAATATGCATGCGATTTTCAATTTCTTCTTTCATCTTTGGAGGACAAGGTTCTCCGCCAAATAACCCAATACGTAAAGTTGAGTTTTTCCAATCAAATCCTGCTTTTTCTCCAACTTCGCACATATGAAGAGCATAAGAAGGTGTTGCAATAAGAACAGTTGAACCGTAGTCGTTAATCATTTGCAAGTGACGATCAGTGTTACCGGAACCTGCAGGAATCAACATACAACCCAGTTTTTGTAGACCATAGTGGAGTCCAAAACCGCCAGTAAACATGCCATAGCCAAAAGCCATTTGGGCACGATCACCAGGCACTACACCAGCCATACAGGCAAGGCGGGCAATACATTCACTCCAAATCTGCATGTCATGATTGTTGTAGCCTACAACAATTGGCTTACCGGTAGTACCGGAAGACGCATGCAGCTCAGTGACCTCTTCAAGAGGAACAGCAAATAGCCCATAAGGAAACGTGTCTCTGAGAACCGTTTTGTCAGTAAAGGGAAGCTTGCGAACATCTTCAAGAGAGCGTATGTCTGATGGATTTACTCCCATCTCATCCATTTTATTGCGATACCAATCAACTCGCTCATAAACGTAGCGTACCTGCTTTTGCAGTTTTGAAAGCTGCAGCGAACGAATATCGTCTCGTGTCATCGTTTCAATATCAGGTTGATAAAGCCTTGTTTGCGAGTTAGTCATAGTGAAAATAATTCCTTTCGTGGCATCACGAATGTAGAGAAAATGGTAGCGAACAGTACGAAAAAGCTTTCAAACACTTAGCGTAGTTCCGCTTGATCGATAATGCGAACTCCTTCATTGCGCAATAGCTCTTCGGCAGCAAGAGGATCATCTACTCTAAAAGCAATGTAGGTAGCAATAAGGGAATAACTGTACGTTATATTTATACCCGCGTCCGCTATTATTCCAAACACGCGTGCTAATTCACCAGGTTCGTCAATAAGTTCAGCGCATACTACATCGGTGAGGGTTACTGCAGCACCTCGATCCTGCAATACCGCTAAACCGCGTTCGGGGTCATCCACGATAAAGCGAGCAATACCGTAATCCCCGGTATCTGAGCAGCTAAAGCCTCGTACGCTAATGCCTGCTTCTTGAAAAATATCAAGATTACGCTTTAGATGACCCGGTTTACTTTGAACAAAAACACTTATCTGTTTAATACTCATTTAGAGCTCCCCTCTTGCATAGGAAGCGCCCTGTCGGAATGCTTCAATATTAATATCGATAGTTTTAGGTGGAACTTTAGCACGAATTACTTCTTCCCATAGCTCAGCTGAGAAAGGCAGGGAAACTGAAAGTGCTCCCAGAAGAACCACATTGGCGCATTTTGTTGTACCAGCTTTTCTTGCAATTTCACTAGCAGGAATCAAGGTCGCTCCATAGTCCTGTAAGCGCTTACGTGCTTGAGCAGGCATTGAAGCACGTCCCGTTAAAACAGGAAGAGGTTTAATTGATTCATCGTTGACCACTAATGAGCCGCTTGTTTTTAAAAAGGAAATATTTCTTAAAGCTTCAACGATTTCAAAAGAAACGACGCTATCAGCACAACCTTCATCACAAACCATAGTAGAAACGTTGTCGCCAAAACGTACAACCGTAGTAACAGCGCCTCCTCGCTGAGCCATTCCGTGAATTTCTGAAACCTTGCAATCAAGACCTGCTGCAGTGGCAACGCGAGCAAGAAGATCTGCTGCGGTAATAGTGCCTTGACCACCTACACCACAAAGAAGAATCGTATATACATTAGAATCCATCACTTATCGACTCCCCTCACGTGGCTCGATTGCCCCAAAATTACAGTATTGACGGCACTGATCACAACCAATGCACAAGTCTGGATCAATAGAAGAAATGCCCGTTTCTGGATCAGAAGCAATAGCGGGACATCCTAATGTCTTACAGATTCCGCAACCCGTGCAATCAGGTGTTACCACATAAGACTGCTTGGGAGATTTATCTAGAAGGACACAAGAACCCTGGAAGACTATGACATCCAGATCATCATTTTGGGTAGCATTTTTCAAAGCCGCTCGAACAGCCTTCATGTTAAACGCGTCAACGCATTGAACATGATCGACACCTAAAGCTTCCAAAATTGTAGGAAGATTAAGCTCACGACTTGGACGGTTTTGCAAAGTAACCCCATTAAAAGGATTACCTTGCTGTCCTGTCATAGCAGTAGTTCGATTATCTAAAATGCAAACGGTTCCTGCCCCTTTGTTGTAAATAGTATTCAACAGCGAAGTTAAACCTGAATGTGCAAAAGTCGAATCGCCGATTACCGCAACAACGGGTCTATGATCGCCTTCTAGAGCCAACTCAAAGCCATGAGCCATTGAAACTGAAGCACCCATATCAAGTGTGGTATCCATTGCGGAAAGCGGCGGCAAAGCTCCTAAGGTATAACATCCAATATCGCCTGTCACAATGGCACGAAGACGTGATAATTCCTTAAAGATTATGCGATGAGGACAACCAGGGCATAGAGCTGGAGGTCTATTGGGGATATCACGCTCAGACTCTTTGTGTTCGGGAAGAGCTAAACCAAACGAAATGCGAATCGCAGAAGGAGTAAGCTCTCCATCAGGAGGAAGAGGAACTTTAAAATCATTGAGTACGATCCCGCATGATTTAACTACATCTGAAAGATAGGTCGAGGCTTCTTCGACAACATAAACTTCATCAACTGAATTTGCAAAATCCTGTAAGGCATTCTTTGGAAGAGGCCAAGTTACGCCCAACTTAAAAACATCAACCTGTGGGCAAGCTTCTTTTACGTGTTGATAAACCGAGCCAGAACAAATTATTCCTTGACGTACCGAAGAAGGACCTTGCTGCTCAGATGCTCGTTCAACAACATTGTAAGGACACGTTTCAACCCACTTTCGCAAAGACTCAATTCGTTCCACTAAAACTTTACGACGAGGTTTCGCGAAAGCAGGCATCATAACCCATTTGGAAGGGTCTTTTTCATAATGTTTTTTAGGGATCTCTTGACGCTGTCCAATTTCTACTGGTGTTTTCGTGTGTGAGATTCTGACCGTAGAGCGCATCATAACAGGAGTATCAAACTGTTCAGAAATTTCATACGCCTCTTTAGCAAAACGATGTGCTTCAGCTGAATCAGACGGTTCTAAAACTGGAATCAAAGAAGCCATGGCGTAGTAACGTGAGTCTTGTTCATTCTGAGAAGAAAACATACCCGGGTCATCTGCTGCAAGGAGAAGAAGGCCTCCATTGACTCCAGTGTACGCCGCGGTAAAAAGCGGATCTGCGCAGACATTAACGCCAACATGCTTCATAGTAACAAGACTACGAGCACCTGCTGCAGAAGCACCAACGGCTACCTCTAAAGCAACTTTTTCATTGGGGCACCATTCGGCGTAAACATCAGGTAACTGTGCAAATGCCTCCATTGTTTCGGTCGAGGGCGTGCCAGGATAAGCCGTTCCAATATGACAACCAGCCTCCCATGCACCCTGGGCAATTGCTTCATTTCCCGAAAGAAGCTTCATAAACCTATCTCCTCATTACTCAGCGTACCGTAATACAAAGCACCCAATTTGAATAATGTCTCTATCCGAAAGCATGACATGATCAACGTTGGTATTGTTAACCCATACCCCGTTAAATGATTCGGTATCTCGAATGGACCAACCATCCCCTACACGCTCTAGAAGAGCATGTTCACGTGAGACAGTCATGTCATTTAAGAACACCTCACATTTTGGAGATCGACCAATTGAAGCTCGATCTCCCGTTAGCTGATAGACTAACCCCTCCTGTTTCCCATACAAAACCGTAAGAGTGGGTGTTGTAGTGGTGGTGCTAGGCACATCAGTGGTATCGGGCTCTAACGATACTACCTTAAATTCCTCCGTCGTATCCTGAAGACGATAACCACAAGCGGCACACGATTCATCTTGAGGATTAAGCGGACTATTGCATACAGGGCATTTATCCATTTTTCCTCCTAAGAGCTATAGCTTAAGTTGTTTGATTTAAGGTTGCATTACTCCCATAAATCAGAGGAGTGGTGTTTATCACGACACTTTCCGCTGAAGTTTGTTCGCCACTGAAACCTCGCATTAAACGGTCCCACCAAATTCCTATGCCTTCGATGAAATTGGGAGCGCTACAGGATTCTGCAGCAACAATATCACAAGATGCAATTTCTTCATTATGCTGATAAAACTTCGCTGTACCAACTTTTTGACCGACGCTTACATCACCTGAAATAGTGTCGAACTCGAACTCTTGACTTACATTCCCTTCAAGAGCAAAAACTTCAACAGACATCTCAGGGTCCGACAAAGTGGCCTTAAATGTTTTATCAATCCATCCTGAATGGCTAACATAAGCAACAACGGGAACTTCAGAGGTTTGACCATCAGAGGTAGTCATAGAAGTTGTTTCGGGGCTATGCGCGAGGGCGTAATCTATCACATTGTTAAAAACCCAGTCATCAAGTGTTGTAGCATCGGTAAAACGCTGTTGTTCAGAATTTGAATTAAGAACAACCGCATACAGAGTTTTGCCATCTCGTTCTACCGCTCCAGCAAAGCATTGACCTGCTTTTTCGGTATATCCAGTTTTTACACCACAGGCACCCTCATAAGTCCCAATAAGTACATCAGTAGATTCAAGCGGTATATCAGCAGTAGCACCATTTCGCGTTACCTGGATAGTTGCACCATCCATGGAAACAATAGATCTAAAAGTTTCGTTTTTCATTACCTCGGAAACCATAGTTGCAACATCGCGAGCTGAGCAATACATCTCTGCATCATGTTGGTCGATGTCAAGCCCATGAGGATTAGCGAAAAGCGAATTCGTCATTCCTAGCTCTTGGGCTTTTTTGTTCATGGCATAAACAAAGGCATCATAGGCGGATTCGGGAACGTTTGTATCGCCTTGCTCTTGCAGCTGTTGCTTGACAGAGTCACCCATAGACTCAGCTATAGCCTGTGCAGCATCGTTGCCTGAAGGTATCATCAACGCCTTGAGTGCAGTTTCTAGATTCATCGAATCACCAGTTTGCAACATAGCAGATGATTCGCCAATGGTAGCAGCAGTTTGACTAACCGTGATGGTAGTCGACTGAGGATCACCATACTCAAGGGCAACGAGAGCAGTCATTACTTTAGTGATAGATGCGATATGAGTTTGCGTGTCTGCACCACGCTCAAAGTACACTTGACCCTGATCGTCGACAACATACACATATTCTGCAACTACATTGGGGCACGACGATGCGTTTAGCCCACGCGATTCTACGCTAATGCCCGCAATAATATCGGATTGTCTTACATCAGCCTGCGCTGTTGAAGGGAAAATCCCCACAGTAAGGCTAACACAAAGGAGAAAGGCGCTAATGCAAGCGCCTACTCTCGTACGATTAGAGATGTGAGAAAAGCAATTAGTCAACGACATAAACATCTTTCGGTTTGCATACCTTAAATCCTGCTGCCGAAAGTTTAACATCCAATGAAGGATCATTGACCTTTAAAACATCATACGCAAAATCTCCCACAATAAAGCAGTGAGCATATTCAACATTTATGTTGTTCTCATCCAAATAATCCATGAGATTAGCGAGCTCACCTGGTTTATTTGCAACGCGTACCGCAACCACGTCAATCAAACGTGCACGATAACCCGCAGCAGTAAGAGCATCACATGCTTTTTGAGGAGTGTCGCAAAAAATACGAAGAATACCAAAATCTGCAGTATCAGCTAAAAACAATGCCTGCATGTTTATATTGGCATCAGCAATAGTGCGAACCGCACTTGCAAGACGACCTTCTTCGTTTTCCAAGAAAACAGTTAGCTGAGAAATCATTAGTGCAACCCCTCTCGAAGATCGACAATACGTTTTGCTTTACCTTCGCTACGTTCTAAAGTTTTCGGCTCTACAATTTTAACGTCAACAGCAATTTGTAAGTTATCTTTCAAAGCTTTTTCAAGATCTCGCTTCAATTTCTCCAAACGACGAACCTCGTCGAAGGGGAAATCGGGAACAGTCTCAACCAACAATTCAACATGGTCAAGAGTACCTTTTGTGGTAAGAATAAGTTGATATTGAGCTGTAATCTCAGGGAAGGAAACAATTTCTTCCTCAATTTGTGACGGGAATACGTTTACGCCACGAAGAATCATCATATCGTCAGTTCTGCCTGTAATGCGATCCATTCTTCGGAAGGTGCGGCCACAAGAACATTCACCGGGAATAATGCGGGAAATATCTCGAGTGCGATAACGGATAAGCGGTGAACAGTCTTTGCAAAGTGTAGTGAACACCACTTCACCCCATTGACCATCTGGTACTGGCTGCAAGGTTTCAGGATCAACTATTTCAATAATAAATTGGTCTTCGCAGACATGAAGGCCATGCTGCATTTCACATTCACAAGCAACACCGGGGCCCATAATTTCTGATAGACCATAAATATCGAATACCTGGACACCAAGCTTCTCTTGAATTTCGCTTCGCATAGCTTCCGAACAGGGTTCAGCACCTAAAACAGCGGCATGAATCTTGAAATCTTTGGCCGGATCAAACCCTTCTTCTATTGCGACATCTGCAATATTAAGTGCATAAGAAGGCGTGCAGCAAAGAGCATCTACCTCAAAATCATGCATGAGCCTTACCTGTCGTTTAGTATTACCAGTCGACATAGGCAGCACAGTACAGCCCGCACGCTCACCACCATAATGGGCACCTAGCCCACCCGTAAACAATCCATACCCATAAGCGACCTGAATCGTAGCTTCTTTGCCACAATTTGCCGCATAGAGAAAACGAGCAAAGCAATCTCCCCAGCGATCCAAGTCTGCTTGCGTATATCCGACAACTGTTGCAGTGCCCGTAGTGCCTGAAGAGCAGTGAATTCGAGCAACTTCACTTTTTGGTACCGCAAACATTTCAAAGGGATAGGCATTACGCATATCCTGCTTCGTAGTAAAGGGAAACTTCGCAAGGTCTTCAAGGCAGGTAATGTCATCGGCAGAAAGACCTGCTTTTGCAAACGATTCTTTATAGAAAGGAATAGATTCAGAAACTCGTTTAACGAGATCCTTCAAGCGCTTAAGCTGTAGTGCCTCGAGATCTTCACGAGACATCGTTTCGATTTCGGGTTGATAAAGCACAAACGACCCCTTTCACTTACGAAGTGTGACTGCATCTTTAGATAAATAGGAAAGATAACCCATACAAAATAGTAATAAGTATTATGGCATTCTTGTCTAAACTTTATATTTAAGAACTAAGTATGGTGTCTGAGCAGCGGTAAATGACTTTAAGCACTGCCTCTCACAATCACTTCATCTTTCGGGGCATAATTCGACTCAAATACATCCTCGTGAAGAACGTTACCATTTGCATCTTTAACAATGCGCGTAATCGAAATACTGCTACCGTTCACTCCGGTAGTTTCAACATATTCAGTACCTTCTGCCACCGTATCATCAGTTTTGTATTTAACTGAATAGGGTTCTCCCTCTTTCCATTCACCATAGTCGGTTGATACTTCATAACCTGGATCAACGCCCCATAAAGTCGCAGTAACTGAAGAGTTGGTGTAAGACATAACGAGTATCACGTCAGAAGAAGTGTCGTTTTGCCAGACAAGATCCATGTAAGGATAAGCGATAGCGGCATCTCTGCCTTCTGGGTAACTTTCAATATGCAGCGTATGATTGTGTCGTTCCGTGATTGGATACCCAGCGTCATATATAGCATTAAAAACTGTCGTTGCTACCTGGCAAATGCCGCCACCAATCGCATCAGAGTATTCTCCACCCACAATTGCCCCAGCATTTTGATAGCCTTTGTCTTCGGTGGCTTCTCCTGCAGTATCATTGAATGACCATGTGCCTCCATTTGCTTTAATGATTGAATTTGAAAGCAAATCGGCAGCGGTATGAATATTGACCGTTCTCGCTTCAGCACCTGACGAATATTGGGTAGTAAATGAAGAAATTTCGCTTATTAAACCGAAATCGACTGCATCGTCAAAAGAAACGGTAGAAGGTAAATCTGTCGATGAAAGTTCAATAGTAGGAGCTTCCGATCGGGATTCGCTCACAAAAAAGGTTTCATTCATTGATGCAATAGCATCCGAAATTAACGGAACAGTTCCCGTGGCATTTGACGATACGCTTATTGCACCTTGCTCATCACGAGAAATGCTTACTTGGAGATTAGAAAGTTCAATGTTGGAATGGAGTGAAGAAAGCAAAGCTTTTTTTGCGGTAGCTTCATCGAAAAGAGGCTTTAATATCCAAGAATCACCTTCCTGCTCAACTGAAGTAGTAATCCATTGTGAAAGATCTTGACGTGAAGCAGTCCAAGTCTGTCCTTCATAGGAAAATGTTGCCCCAGAAGACAAGGAAGCATTGATGCTATCAGCACAAATTCGAGCAGAATCTTCAGTGATCTGCAGAGGCATATACTGAGTCTCTAAAAGGTAGGAATTATTCTGATTTGAGCCAAAATACGTTTCATTGAGTCGAGAAACAAGCCAATCCCGTACTACCTCATTACCATCATGACCTGAGGTTACGGAAGCAATGCCTTCATCGTTCATTTCAACATTGTAATTCACACGTTCATTACCAACCGCAGCAGTCATCTCTGAAAGTGTTTCCGATAAGGTAGTTTCATTGAAAGTGCACTCCGGATTAAAATGCCATCCATTGAGCGCAGCTTGGATACGTGCAATTATTCCCCCCGTATTTCTTCCGACTTGAAATGCTTGCTCAACCATGCCTTCGACATCGAAAGTGGCATCAAGTTTACTGGCTGGAAGCGTCCACTGCGTTCGCGAGTCAAGCGACTCTTCGTATGAAATCTGCTCTTCGACATTACCGGCATTTTCAGGAGTTTGAGGGTTTGCTTGAGCCTCTTCAGAGGAATAAAAAGTTGCAACATTTCCTGAAACTCTTGGAGAATAATACCCAGAAACCTGTTCAACCGCTTCCTGTTGCGTTAAGCCCGAAACATCAATTTTACCAATTGAAATGCCTTGATAAATCTTATTACCATTAACGAGCGAATCTATACCAAAAGCACCACCAAGTAAAAGAACAATTACTAAGAAAGGTACTACTACTTTGTAGGGGAATCGGCGTTGCTTTTTTATTCCATGAAGGGGCTGCGCACCCTTTCGAGATGTGTTATCAAAACCAGATAACTGTCGACCCTGTTTTTGAGCGAGAGCGCTACCCTTTTGCGGTTTAAAACCACCGTGTGAAGCATCCATTCTTTTTGAAGAGTAACGTTCCTGATTCCAGATATGACTCGACATATTCTGCTCAGCAATTGATGATGTCGCAGATTGTCCTATTGATCCTTTTGCCGAATTTCGACGAGTAGATTGAGGTCTAAACGAAGCTTGTTCCCTCGGCACTTCTCTTGAGTTCTTTCGAGAAGAAGCGCGTGAGCTAGCGTTCTCTTGAACCACCGAGGGACGATGCGCTCTTGTATTTTGAGAAGACGAGTTAACCTGTGTTCGCGGTTTAAAGGATCGCTGTACTTGAGGCCTCTTTTGCTTTAAGTG
>UMJX01009766.1_pt1 | contig 18422 bp, 17 predicted proteins | sample 1966131 | NCBI WGS metagenome assembly UMJX01 (sample SAMEA4836162, study PRJEB28245) | human gut metagenome | biome: gut microbiome; material: fecal sample | place: Denmark | collected 2008 | reverse complement strand
GTAATAATAAGAATACTAGAATTATGTAATAATAAAAATATATGCTGTATTATGAGACTCTACCCAAACTGCATAAAAAGTGAATTAATAAAAAGTATTATCTTTTTGGAAAAAGTAGTATAGAAATGTTTACAAAAAAAACATAATTATGCTATAATTTAAAAAGAATAAAATGAGGTGATTTGTGATGAATCAGATTTTGGTAACAAAAGATGAAAAAGGCTCTTCAATGAGTGGAATAAAGCCTGTAGTAAGGTTTTTCACTATTGCAATTATAGTATTATCTATAATTTTTATTGGAGAAGGTGCATATAATTTGTATAAAAATTCTGGAAAAAATAGTGAGTATTCAAAACCAGAATTAAATATAGAAAAAAATGGTAGTGCTATTATTTTGAAAGTTGCAGGGGAAAATGGTCTTAATAAAATTGAATATTCTTGGAATAATGGAAGTGTAACAGTTTTAAAATGTGAAGGAAAGAAAAGTGTTAATCCAGAAATTGAAATACCACAGGGTGATAATAAATTAAATATAGTTGTAATTGATGTTGAAGGACATAAAACAAAATTTGATAATATTCCAGTGTCTTTCACAGCTGCTGATGATACAGTTAAACCTAAAATTTCTATAGTAAACGCTGTAGGAAAAATAACTGTAACAGCAACAGATGAAACAGAATTAGATTATTTATCATATCAATGGGAAGGCGAAGAAGAGGTTAAAGTAGCAGCATCAAGTGAAAATAAAAAATTAATTACACAAGAAATTCAAGTTCAAAAAGGAACAAAAAGGTTAACAATAGTTGCAGTAGATAAAACTGGAAATAAAGAAAAAATATCTAAAAATATAATAGGATCAAATGGTCCAACAATAAAAGTTTCTCTTGCAGATGGAAATTTTGTTGTAAAAGTAACAGATGAACATGAAATAACAAAAATAGAGTACACATTCAATGAGGAAAATTTCACTGTTAATGACATACCTAAAGGTGCTAAAGAATTTGAATTTAAAGTTCAATTAAAAGATGGTGCTAATTATTTAAAAATAAATGCATATGAAAATGAATTAATGACAGAATACAAGTGCAAAAAGACAAAATAAGTTAGGAGATACAAATGATTCAGGAAATATATATTATTGATGGAGAAAATGATTTATACAATAAATTAAATACATTATTTAATGAAGAGAATAATTTCAATTTCAAGAATATAAAAGAACAATATTTAGAAATAGCATTAAAAAATATTCCTTCTCTAATAATAATAAATGAAGATACATTGCAAGGTGATGTAATAGATATATGTAATAAAATACATGAAAATGATGATAATAGAATTACTCCTGTAATAGTTATTTCTTCAAATGTAGAACATGAACACAGAGTAGAAATATTAAAATCATCTGTAGAACATTTTATAAAAAAGCCAATAGATGAAGAATATTTATATTATACTGTGAAAAATATAATAAGTTTGCTTGATATCAATAGAACAGTAAGCCCTTTAACAGGATTACCAGGAAATGTACAAATACAAGCAGAAATGAAAAAAAGATTAATGAATAAAGAAAAATTCGTTATGTTATATTTAGATTTAGACAACTTTAAAGCTTATAATGATGTATATGGATTTTTAAAAGGTGATGAAATTATCAAATTCACAGCAAGAACAATTTTAAAAAATGTTCATGATATAGATTTGGAAAAGGGCTTTGTAGGTCACATTGGTGGTGATGATTTCATAGCTATAATTTCAAATGATAATTACGAAAAGTTATGCCAAAATATTATTATTGATTTTGATTATAATGTTTTAAATTATTATACAGAAGAACATATAGAAAAAGGTTATATAGAAGTCGAAAATAGAAAAGGTGTTATGGAACAATTTCCTTTAACATCAATATCAATTGGTGTTGTTGAAGTAGATAGTAATAATTTTAACAATATTTTAGAAATTGGTGAAGTGGGTGCGCAAGTTAAGCATCTTTCTAAGAGTATACCAGGAAGTACATATGTGGTTAATAGGAGAAAAATGCCCTAAGGTGAGGAAATGGGGACGTTTTTCTTTTCCTTATTTGTAAACATAAGACTAGAGAAGTGGTAATGAGTTTTTTCATGTTTTTTTGAAAACGTCTTTTTGGGTTTGAGCACCGAGAGAAAAATTTAGTTTGAGTATTGACAGATCGACATAATTATGTTAATATATTACTATTGTTGCAGTTAAAATACTGTGGCAAAATTATATTTAAGGAGGTCCATGAATATGGAACCTAAAAATTTTGCAAACAATCAAAAACAAGAAGTGTGTACACGGATAGGCGTTGGAGGAGATAGTAACTCTATCAATGTCGAGGTATACGAGGATGGAGAAAAGGTAACAGAAGCTGAAATGTCCTATCTGACTCCTTCAGAAGAGGATGCCAATGTCAAACCAGAAGGAGAGATTATTGTAGAGGATGAGGTAAGAGACATAGTTATTGCAATAGCACAGACTAATCCAAATATAAGTCCTGAGTTTATGAAACTTGCAGATGAACTTGAACAAGAAAATCAAGAATATCTTGAGGATCAAAAAGCAAACTCAGATGTAGAGGAAGAGGAAGAGGATGAATATGACAATGATGATTCCGAAGCGGATTCTGAATAGAATTTAGCTAAACAATAAAAAATAGCATGCTACTAAAGAGCATGCTATTTTTTTGACAGTAGGAACATAGCTTTTGGGCAATTTTGCTAAAGTGGCAAAACTTATGAAAAATTTTTCCTTTAGAAAAATAAAATTGACTTTTTTACAATTGAATAAATTGTCAGCAATTTAAAAAAGTAGCAAATAATAAAAAAAATAGCCAATAAATTCAATAATTGTCTTTAAATTCAAAAATTGACTTTTATGCAAACATGTGCTAAAATCAAAATATCATTATAAATCGATAGGAGTGATTGCAATGGATAATAAAAGTTTTAAAATTGAAATTAAATTTAATAAAAAAGTGATTTTAAACTAAATAGAGCATAATAATTAGTTGATTTTTGGAAAAATAATGTGAATTGAAATTTAAATAAAACATTAAATAAGATATTAATTTTAAATATCAATTTATACATGGAATAAATATGAATAAAAATAGTTATGATATATATAATCAGTTTATTTATTATGCAAATTTTGTATAACAAATAGGCTGTTTTTTATATAATAATTATACTAAAATTATAGTTGATATAAAGCATATATAAAACATATATGAAGTATTTGCAAGACAGGTTACTTATTTGGGGTACCTGTCTTTTGTGGTACTTATGAATTAAAGTTGAAAAATTTGTTGCTCTATTTAGCTTAGTATTTAAGTAAAATATTGAAGGAGAGTTAACAAAATGAACAAAAAAATAAGAAAAAAATCAAAAATAGTTGTAACAAATGAAAATAGAAATGAAAATTTAAATCAGAACTTAAATAAAAATTCAAACCAAAACTCAAATAAAATTACAAATGAAAACACAAACGAAAATACAGACAAAAAATATGCGCTAATGTCAAACATAAAAATAATGGGAATACTGAATTTACTAATGGATTTCAAACTATACGGAGCATTTGCAATAATTTATTACACACAAATAACAGGTTCAATGATGCTAGGAATGAGTATTTTTAGTATAACAATGATTGCATCTGCAATTTTAGAATTTCCAACAGGTTTAATAGCTGATAAGATAGGAAGAAAAAATACTGTAATACTTGGGTGTATAAACTCACTTATATATGCAATTATCTTAGCATTTTCAAATTCGTACATGGGACTAATATGTGTGGCAATATTTGAAGGATTAGAAAGAGCATTTTTTAGTGGAAACAATCAGGCATTTATTTATGATACATTAAAAGAGGTTGGAAAAGAATCAGAATACAGAGAATATATTGGAAAAACAAATTCTATGTATTATGTAGCAGGAATTTTAAGCACTATATGTGGAATAATTGTGGCATATTTTACTTCAATAAAAGTTATAATGATTGTGTCTATTATTCCAAGGATTTTTGAAGTGATGTTATCATTTAAATTAAAGGATGTGAAAAGATATTCACCTGATGAAGAGAATGTTTTTAAACAGGCTAGAAAAGTTGTGAAGTTAGTAAGAGAAAATAAAATTCTAAAAAGGCAAATCATTGCTGATGGAATTTCAGATGGAATAGGTGAGGCAACTTTTCAATTCAGAAGTAAATTCTATGTAATGGTATGGCCAATGTGGGCAGTAGGAATACCAGGCATTTTAGCTAATATAGGAGCTTTTACTGGTAGTTGGTTTAGTGGGAAGATCCTGAAAAAGTGGGGAAATAAGAAGGTTATTATATTTTCCAATTTTTTTAGTATTGTATCAAATGGGGTAAGCTTATTTTTGAATAATGTGTGGTCTCCTATCATAATGGTTACAAATTCAGTGTTTCCTACAGATGTGGCTAAAAGTGATATTTCACAAAAGTTATATAAAGATGAGTATAGAAGTAGCATGGGGTCATTGAAGTCGCTTGTTGGTAGTGCTTTGTATAGTGTGTTTGCTATTTTAGTTGGTTGGGTTGCAGATGTGTGGGGTATTATATTTGCATTGGCTGTGGCACAGGTGTTGAAGTTTGTGGTGATTTGGATTTATTGGAGGATGTTTAGGAAATGGGGACGTTTTTCTTTTCCTTCTTTGTAAACATAAGACTAGAAAAGTGGTGATGAGTTTTTTCATATTTTTTGAAAACGTCTTTTTGGGTTTGAGCACCGAGAGAAAAAATTTGTTACTTTTGAAAAAACAAACTCCTTCAAACGCGGTGGATTGCGTTACTTAGTTTGAGGGATTTGTTACGATAGTGGGGTGTGTTATGAGTTTTAGGGCTCAGGTCGGAGGTTTGTTTTTTCAAAAGTAAAAATTTCTTTCTCCGAATGAGGGGAGTTTTAAATCTTAAATATTTTTATAAGGAGGTGATGTGGTATGAGTAGAAGAATGGACTATGCTACAAAAATAAAGCATAGGGGCTTTGGCTGTGAACTATTACAACGAGATTAAGGCTATATATAAGTTGTAATAGTATAAAAAATAGATATATAGCGTTATATCTCGTTATTTGAAGTTTTTAAAATTGAAAAGTTTTAAGAAATGCATGAAATTTTTATAAATAGAGATTTAAATGATATATAAAAATTTTAAAAATAAATGAAATTTATAAATAAGGAGATATAATTATGATAGAAATTGAATTGAATAATATAAAGAAAAATTATGGTCTGAAAAACATTCTAAATGGCTTAAGTTTTCAAATTAAAACTGGGGAAAGAGTTAGCTTAATTGGAGTTAATGGTTGTGGAAAAAGCACTGCTTTAAACATTATTAATAAAACAGAGAATCCAGATAGCGGAAGTGTGAGCATTAGAAAAGGTGCATCAATTGGTTATTTAAAGCAGATTTATTGCAAAGAAAAAAATGATGTTTCTGTAGATATGTTTTTGAGAAAAAGTTTTGAAGAATATTTTCAAGTTGAAAAAGAAATGCAATTACTTGAGAAAATGCTGGAAAACATTTCGAGTGAAGATGAATTAAACAGAATTTTGAAAAAGTATGGGAATTTGCAGGAAAAATATATTGCAATGAATGGGTATGATTTAACAGAAAAATACAATAAAATTTGTTCAGGGTTTAAATTTTCTAAAGATTTTCTGAATCAAAATTATAATAGTTTAAGTGGAGGGCAGAAAACGATAGTTAATTTAGCAGCAATTTTATTAAAAGAGCCCGAAATATTACTATTAGATGAGCCTACAAATCATTTAGATATAGAGGCAATGGAGTGGTTAGAAAAATTTTTAAGTAATTACAATGGCACAATTATCATAGTATCACATGATAGATATTTTTTAGATGAGGTAACAACAAAAACTATTTTAATTGAAAATGGAAAAGAAAAAATTTATTTTGGGAATTATTCATACTTTTTAAAAGAAGATGAAAGACGAACTTTAGCGGAATTCGAAATATATAAAAATCAGCAAAAACAGATTGAAAAAATGAAGGAATCTATAAAATCTTTGAGAAAATTTGGAGAGCTTGCTGGAAATGAAATGTTTTTCAAAAGGGCAAAGAGTATAGAAAAAAGATTGGAAAAAATGGAGTTAGTTGATAAAGTCGAAAAAAGCAAGCTTGAGAGAGTAAGTACGGAATTACGGAGGAAAGAAAAAAGATTATAAATGTAAGAATATTGAATGGAGCAAAGATAGAGAAGATAACAAATATATGAATAATGTTCAATCTTTGAAAAAATTTGAATATAAAGATTGTGAAAAAACAAAAAAAGTTAAAAACACAAATTTACAATTTGTGTGTAAAGAATGTTCTGGAAAAGATGTAGTAAAAGTGGAAAAACTGTGGAAAAGATATGGTGAAAAGTATGTTTTTGAAGGAATTAATTTAAATATTTATTATGGAGAAAAGGTTTGTTTATCAGGAAGAAATGGTTGTGGAAAAAGCACATTGCTTAAGATTATTGCAGGAATTGATAAAGAATATGATGGTATTGTTAAAATAGGTGAATCTGTAAGAATTGGATATATTCCACAGGAGATTGCGTTTGAAAATGATGATGCAAGTATATTTAATTTTTTTATTGAAGGAAGTAACATGTCTGAAACTGAGTGCAGAAATAAACTTGCGAGATTCGGATTTAGAGGTGAAGAGGTTTTTAAAAAGGTTCGGGAGTTTATCTGGTGGAGAAAAAGTTAAGATTTTAATAGCAAAGTTAATGCAGAAAAGTGTAAATTTATTAATACTTGATGAACCTACAAATCATATTGATATTTCTACAAGAGAGGTGTTAGAAGAACAGTTGAAAGAGTATAGTGGAACTGTGCTGTTTGTTTCACATGATAGGTATTTTGTGAGGAGTGTGGGAAGTAGAGTTGTGAGGTTGTAGGTGTTGCAATTGATGTTGTAAAATTTTTATGTGGTGTTGCTAAGTAAAATATAAATGTGATCATTATGTGGATAGTGGTCACATTTTTTGTGTATGTGTGAGGTTGAATTTGGGATGGGCAAGAGAATTTTAATTCAAAGAATGAAAATAATATAAGGGTTTGAAAGCGTTGATTTCACTAGAAAAATGAGGGAAAATGTAGTTGTAAAAAGTGGCTTTATATGATATTGTTATAATGTAAAATATAATAGAAAAAATTGGCGGAAAAAGTTATAAAAAAGTATAGGAGATGTAATCGGTATGAAAGAGTTAGAAGAAAAAATAGTGAAATTTGCAGAAGATAGAGATTGGTTACAGTTTAATACACCGGAAAATTTGGCTAAATCAATTTCAATAGAAGCGGGAGAATTATTAGAATGTTTTCAGTGGGGAGATAATTATAATAAAGATGAATTGAAGTATGAAATAGCTGATGTAATGAATTATTGTATATTATTGTGCCATCAAATTGGTATTGATCCTAAGGAAGTTATTTTGGAAAAAATGAAAATATCAGAGAGAAAGTATCCAGTCGAAAAAGCTAGAGGGGTTAGTACGAAATATGATAGGTTGTGAGAATTAAAGAATCTAAGAAATAATTAGTTAATATAAATTTTTAAGAAGGGGAAAATTATGGCAAATAGAAATTATTATAGAGTTGTATTAAGTAATGATTATTTAGGACTAACTAAAGAAATCAGTGCACCAACAAGAAATGAATTAAGTATAAAAATAGAAAATCAGGAACGTATATGGAATGAAAAAATTCAACGAGAAAAAATCAAACAAAATAGAGAAGAAATGAAAGCGAAAGCAGAAGAATTGACTAAAATTGATAAAGAAAGTATAAATATATATTCAAATATAATAAATATGATAAGTGTTACAAATTCGATTAATTATTATAATAGTTTAATAGATGAGAGTAACTTTATGGATTTTTTAAGTAAATTAAGCATACCAACACTTGAAAATATTAGCCAAGAAATTAATGTACCGAAAAGAAATATTTTAGAAATATTTTCAGCGAAGAAAAAGGGTATAAGAATACGTAAAGAAAAAGAAGCAAAAAAATTATATGATGAAAGAGTAGAAGAATATAATATAAATCTCGAAAAGGAAAAAAATGATTATGAAATAGCTAAAAAGGAGTTTTTAGATAAACAAAAAAGAAATAATGAATTAGTAGAGATAAATAGAGAAAAATATAATAAATATGATGAAAAACAAATTCAAAAATATTTTGAATTTGTAATAAAAAATAGCAAAATGCCTGATGAATTTACAAAAGAATTTGAAATACAATATATACAAGAAAACAAAACTCTGATTGTGTCATATTTTTTGCCAAATTCAGAGATAGTACCTAGAGTTGTTCAACATAAATATGTTAGTACAAGAAATGAAATTGATGTTATTTCTTTAACAGATAAAAAATTTGAAAAATTTTATAATGATATTATATTTATGAGTTGTCTAAAGACGATTAAAGAAATTATACTGTCTGATGATATGAATAATATAGACAATATAGTTTATAATGGCTGGGTAAAATATATTGATAAGAGTACAGGAAAATATGCAGAGAGTTGTATTATAACACTTGAAACAAGTAAAATTAAATTTTCTGAAATCAATTTAAAAAATGTTGATTATAAAGAATGTATAAAAGGTTTAAAGGGGATTTTTGCTCCTAGTATTTTGTCTATAACACCAGTAATTCCTTATAAAAAAATAGATAGAAGTGATTCTAGATTTATTGAAAGTAAAGATGTTACAGATATAGAATTAAATGGATTTAATTTAGCTACTATGCCTTGGGAAGATTTTGAATATTTTGTAAGAGAATTATTTGATAAAATGTTTAATGTAAATGGTGGAGAAGTTAAAGTAACTCAGGCAAGTCATGATGGTGGAGTAGATGCAATAGCTTTTGATGATGATCCAATTAGAGGAGGAAAATTTGTAATTCAAGCCAAAAGATATAATAATGTAGTACCAGTTTCAGCTGTAAGAGATTTATATGGAACTATGATTCATGAGGGTGCTACAAAGGGAATATTGGTGACTACTAGTTCTTATGGTAAGGAGTCATATGATTTTTCAAGTGATAAGCCTATTACTTTGATAGATGGTCAAGCCTTGCTGGGGCTACTAAATAAGTATGGTTATGGAAATTTGACGATTAAGGTGAGGAAATAGTGAGATTTTGTAGAGGAGCTATGGTAATAGGAGTGAAGGAGATGATATGATATGGGAAAAGGAGATCACATTGTAATTCCAAAAGCAACACTTAAGCGTTTTAGTGGTAAGGATAATAAAATATCTGAGTTAAATATATTAGATGGTAAAATAAGACGAGTATATCCAGATTCTGTATTTGTTGAACTTGAATACTATGATGATGTTGTTGACAAATATATAAAAGACAATGTTGAAAGCGTATTAGGAAAATTAAATAAAGTAATTTCAGATAATATTGGTAAGGATTTTAGAATAAAAAAGAATTCAATAGAGTTAATGGAAAAAATATTTGTAATACAGCGTTTTAGAAACAATGATTTTAGAAAAAAATCAAACAATAAACACGAGAATATAGGAAAAAATGAACATAATTTTTATTTAAAGCAATTAATTAAATATTTAGAAGAAGGAAATGCCATAAATAGAAAATTGGAAGATCTTATGTTAGAAATAAGAACATATACACCAGGTTATATTATTCTTGAAGACACAGAAAGAAAATTCATACTACCTGAATGTCAGTTTGCTCTTATTGTTATTAAAGGTATTAATACATACTGTATGCCAATAGCTCCTAATATTGCTTTAATTTGGAGAAAATTATCAGAAAAAAAAGAAATTGATTATGGTAAGACTTCAGACAATGATGCTGTGGATAAAATTAACCAATTAATTATTGATTTCGAAAAATCAAAAAAGACAGAGTATTTTATTTATGGAAGAGAACAGGAAATTAATTATTATAGAAATAAGCTTTTTGCTACTGAAGGGCAAAGTTGGTAAAAGGCTATAAATGACAATGTAGAAAAATACAAAGTTTTAATTTATCATATGTATATTATAGTAAACGGATTATTTTAATAATTTACAATTGCTGTGTTTATTAATATTTTACTTAAACTTAGCATAAAAATATAATCTAGAAAAACTAGATTATATTTTTTGTCAAAATTTACATTTTATTGACAAGATTCGACAAACTTTGCAAAAAAGTATTGATATTATACTTAAGGGGAGATACATATGATAAAAAGTAAGAAAAAAATATTATTAATTTTATTAACTATTTTAAGCATAATTTCAATAGGAGCAAATTCATTTGCTCATTCTGGAAGAACAGATTCAAGCGGAGGACATAATGATAACAAAAATAAAAGTGGTTTAGGAAGTTATCATTATCATTGTGGAGGACATCCAGCTCATTTGCATAATAATGGTGTTTGTCCATATTCATCTAATTCAGGAGCAAATAAAAGCAGAACATCGGGTTCTTCATCATCAAGTACAAAAACAACATCTACTGTACCAGCTACAAACGTTAAAATAAATGAAGATGTAACAAATATGAAAGAAGGAGAAAGTAAAAAATTAACTGTTTCAATAACACCGAATAATGCTACTGATAAAAGTATTACATGGAAATCAAGTGATGAAAGTATTGCGACAGTCAGCATAGTAGGAGAAGTTTTTGCAAAAAAATATGGGACAGTATATATAACTGCGATGAGTTCTAATGGAAAAGAAAGTACGATAATGATAAATATAGAGGAAATACCGAAGGCAGAGAATAGTGAGAAAGTGAAGATATTAACGGATAGTAATAACAGCAATAATAATAATAATAGTACTAATAATACTGCAACAAGCAGTAAAAAGGGTTCAAATTTGGTAGCGGGAGTTATAACATTAGGAGTATTAGGTGGAGGAGGTTATTGGGGATATAAGAAGTACAGCAGACACAACAAGAAAAATGGCAAAGGTAAGCATTAAAAGTTATAATGCTGAATATGGAAAATATAAGATTATTAAATGGTAAGGAAGAGTAATATAGAAGAAAATAGTTACAAATTTCCAAATAGTGAAATATTAATAAAAAATAACACTGAAAGTAAAATGAAAAATGAACTTGAAAAGAAAAAGATAAAAAATTTTTTTGAAAATTATAAAATTGATATAGATTGTAAAGATGTATATATAAGTACTAATTCTATAACTTATGTAATTGATTTAAAATGTAAAACCAAAGTTAGCAAAATAAAAAGCTATAAAGATGATATAAAACTAAGTTTTAATGCAATAGATGTAGAATTCCAAATTGCAGTCAATGGAACACCTTATTTAGGAATATATTTAATAAAACATAAAGATTAGGATATTAATGTTATGAGATTTAATACAAGACAAAAAGTTTGTGTGAGGCTAGGCAAAAAATTCCTATAATACTAGGAAAAGATTTTAATGATAATATTGTAATTGAAGATTTAACACAATTACCACATTTATTAGTTTCAGGAAGCACGGAAACAGGAAAAAGCAATTTTTTAAGTACAATAATAGTGGATATTATATACAAATGCAACCCATCAGAGGTAAAGTTAATTTTAGTAGATACTAGAAAAACTAATTTTAAAAGGTTTAGTAAATTACCACATTTATTGATCCCTGTTATTACAGAACCACAAAAAGTTGTTGGAATGTTTGCATATTTAATACAAGAAATGAGTAATAGATATAAATTATTAAAAAATAAAAGAGTGGATAATATAAAAATGGAAAAGGAAACTTTAAAAAATGAAATAGAAAAATATTTAGATTATTATTATGGTATAAAACAATATTTTGACATCTATAAATATATAAAAGAAAATACAGAAGTTTATTCCAAAGAGACTAAACAGATTGCATTCTTTTTAAAACCTATTTTAGTTAGTTTGTTAAACAGTACTTTATTAGATATATCAAAGATAGTGGATCGTAGAAATGAAAAAAATTTAAATAAGCTAATAGATAGATGCAGGGCTAATGTAGTTTACTTCTGTAATGAGCCTAATAATATAAGTGAAAAAGAAGAAAAACTTGAATTGTTTAATAAAATAAAAGAGAAATTAGAAGAAAATAATTTAGTGATAAAAAATTTAAATACATATAGAGATGTTTATTTAGCTCATACAGATAAGAAATATTTCATGGATTCTAAAAAATTATATGAGGAACATGAAACGACATATGAAGATATAGAAGAAATTTTGAAAGTAATTGGAGATTCGTTAAATAAATTATTGTATTCTTTGTGTGAAGAAACATATGTATTTAATGATGAATATGAAGAAGAATATATATACATTTTAAAATGCATCAAAGAATGTAGAGAAAATCAAATGAACCAATGTAGAAAGCAGGAATAACTCATAACCCGAAGGTCGATAGTTCGAGTCTATCCCCCGCAACCAAAGAATAAATACTTACAGTTTCAACGACTGTGGGTATTTTTTTTGCCTAAAAAATGGTTGCGATAATGCTTTAAAATAGCATTATTATGTCAAATTGTGGAATAATTGGGAAGTATTTTAACTTTTTGATTCCTCAAAAGACTATGTATATCAGTAAAAAACATGGAAATTTATAAAATGCTTTTTACTGATTCTATTTCCGACAAAGTAATTTTGCGATTTATTGAAAAAAGTAGTTTTTAGTTTGGTATTAATAAATTTTGTAATACATTTCCTGCACTTTTATTGTGGGAAATGATAGGATGCACATAAAAATTAAATGTTGTAGTAATTTGTGCATGACCTAATCTTGCAGCAACAACTGCTACATCTATATTTTGCGATATAAGCAAAGTAGCATTTGTATGCCTTAAACCGTGAAAATTAATTACAGGTAGACCAATTTCTTTAACAAACTTAACAAACCATTTACTAATAGTAGATGGGTGCATAGGCTTACCATCTGACTGAACAAATAATCTATCTGAATTCGTCCATAATTCGCCGTAAATTGATTTTTGCATTTCATACCATAATCTATATTCTTCAAGCAAAGAAACAACAAAATCAGGAATTACAACATCTCTTATAGAGCTTTCAGTTTTAGGTGTTTTAGTAAACACTCTTTTATCTGCTAAATATTGACTTGACTTATTAATACTAACGATTCCATTTGTAAAATCAATATCAGACCATTCTAGTCCCATAAGTTCACCAAGTCTTACACCAGTAAACAATGTTAAAGTTATTGCTGTTTTATATTTAATGTCATCTACAGATAGTTCATTAAGATTTGAAAGGAGAACTTTACATTGTTCATCATCATAATATCTTCTTTTTGGCTTTTTACTTTTAGGTGGTTGAACTCTTTCACAAGGATTAGAGAATAATAATTGCAATATACAGCTCTATGAAGCATTGCACGAATTAATCTATGGTGCTCTAATATAGTTTTTTGAGATAAAGGTTTTAATGTTCTATAACCATTATTACATTTAACACGCCTTATTTGTGTATCTTTATCTAACATGTCGTAAAATTTCATTATATCAGTAGGCTTAATTTTATCTAGTTTAAAATGTCCAAGGTAAGGTAATATTCTTGATTCTAACATTCCTAAGTATCTTCTGTAGGTTGAAGGCGCTAGTTCCTTAGAACCATAATCTCTTTTCCATATTTCAGTAAATTATTTAAATGTTATATACTTACCTTCAATAACTGTTCCTTGTTCTACTTCAGCAACAAACTTTGCAAGTTCAATTTTAGCTTGCGCTTTAGTTCCATGAACTGTTTTAGTATGACGTATAGGCTTACCGTCTAAATTAAAACCATGACAAACTATTAACCTGTAACTATTTTTGCCTCTTTTTTCAATACTCCCGGCCATTACTCTGTTTCACCTCCTTTCGAGTTACTTAATGGGGGGAGGATATAATTGTTAACTAATTATATATTACCATAACAGTTAACAAAGTGCAAGCGATATTCTAAAAAAACTAACAAAAAATAAAAAAAGACTCAAAAAAGTAATAAAAAATGCAAAAAATGATAAAATTATTAGAAAAAACGTAATAACTATTGACTTTCTCTGCTCTTTTATATATAATATTGTTGTGTAAAGGAAGGTAGAAAATGTTTACGAAAATATTTATTGATAATTTTTTGGGAATATCATCACCAATTGAGTTGAATTTTATTGCTAAAAGTAGAGGAAAGGATAATAATAATTCAGTAGCAAAGACAGTTGATGGTATGTATATTAATAAAATGATTGGAATAATTGGAGGAAATGCTAGTGGAAAAACCAGTATTTTATCTGCTTTAAATACAATTGGAGGATTATTAGTACAACCTATACTTCAATTTAATATTGAAGATAAATTAAAGGAGTTAGAAAAACTTATTTCTGATGATACAAACACTGAAAATAGGAAAATAATACATAGAGTAATAGAAGACTATAATTCTGGTATTGATATAAGATTTCAGAATTTGAAAAGAAAAAATGATAATTCTATATTTGAAATTGAAATGTATATTGAAAATGAAAATGATGAACTAACAGGATATTATACATATATAATTGTTTTAAGTGGTGTTGAAAAGTGCATTAAAAATGAGATATTAAAATATAGAAAAACATATAAACAAAAAAATGAAGATATTGTAAACATTGTAAATTCAAAAGAAGGACAAGTTTACTATATAAACAGATATTATAAAAATATTACAGATATTAATAATGAGAAAAAAGAACAATTAGAAAAAAAGTATAAATATATAAATTGTTTTATTACACATTATATAAAGAATTCAGCAACAATATCTACTGATAGTGAAAATAATTATAAAGAGTTAAAATTTATAGATTGGTACAAAAAAAATCCGGATGTTTTTACAACATTAGCAAGAATTGTTGATACTAAAATTTGTGATGTAATTATAGAAAAAGATGCTAGAAATGAAGAATTATTATTTGTTTTGAGAGATGGAAGTAAAATTACTAGAAATATGTTATCTACAGGAACGGATAGGTTTTTAAATTTGATTAGATATGTAAATGATATAATAGAAAAAAATGGAGTATTGATTGTTGATGAAATTGAACAAAACTTACATAAAGATTTAGTTGGACTAATTATTAATATGTTTAGCAATAATAATAATAGTAACTCTCAAATTATATTTACTACATTAAGCCCAGAGATATTTGATGTATTAGATGAAAATAATAAAAAAGTATTTAAACAAGATATGATATATATACTAGATAGTATTTCTGATACAATAAAAATAGATAAACTTATGGATTTAAAAATAGATGGACAAAGGGTTAAAGGAGATGCTTCAGTTTCTAATTTATATAGAGATAAAAAGATAGCAAGACATCCGGATGTTGAACAAATAAACTTATTTTTGAATAATTTTAAAAATAGACTTTTATAAGTCAGTCGTTAAAGAAACTTAAATAAAAAAGAACCAATCAAATATTGGCCCTAATAAAGTGTATATATAAATCTCCCCAGATCTTTACATACATTTATATTATAATACAAATTATATTATTTGTAAAGCCTAAACATTTGTACTGGTTCTAGTTAGGAGGACCAGTATGTATTATAAAATATTAATACTTTTAGAATAAGAATTGGTCTTGATAAACAAGATCAATTTTTATTTTAGGAGGATTTAAAATGAACAAATTAAAAGAAATGCTTTTAGCAAAGCAAACAACATTAAGAGGAGTCTTGGGAGAAAGCAGAGAAATCCAACATCCATTAGGAAATGGAGATAATTCTGAAGGTGGATGGAAAGCTTTTTTAAAACAAATACTCCCTCAAAAATATGGTGTAGATAATGGATATGTAATTGATTATGAAGGGAATGTTAGTGATCAAATAGATATTATAATTTATGATAATTTATATTCACCATATGTAATGTCAAGTGGATCAGGGGTAAAATATATACCTGCAGAGGCTGTATATGCAATTATTGAGGTGAAACCTACTATAACAAAGTCATATTTACAATATGCAAATGATAAAGTAGAGTCTGTAAAAAAACTAAAAAGAACAACAAGAGGGGTAACTGTAGCAGGAATTAGAACCCCAAAAAGAGAGTTAACTAATATTTTAGGAATAATATTAGCAAAAGAATCGAGTATTTCAAGAAAAGAAACTGTTAAAAATCATTTGAAAAATTTAAATAATATTAATTTAGTATGTGCTTTAGATAAATATACGATTTTATGTAATAGAAATTCAGCGGAACTAGAAATAAATATAACTAATGATGAGGAAGCACTATTAGGGTTATACTTTTATTTAAATAATGAATTATATGAATTAGGTACAGTAGCAGGAATAGACATAAGAAAATATGCAAATACATTAGATTCATTTAATTTTAATACGGAGGAGGATTTTAGAACTAATGAGTAGAGAAAACGATTTTGAAAGATTTTTACATAATATAGAACCATCTCCCACAACAAAAAAATATATTTCTAGTATTCAAAGTAATTTAAGAGAATACCTTGAAAATCATAGCACATATAAGAACAAGTTAATAGATACATTTTTGACAGGTTCTTATGCAAAACATACATCTATTAGACCAACAAAATTTGATGGAAAGACGGATGTAGACATAGTAGTTGTAACGAATTATACAGAAAGTGATGATTCAAAAGAAGTGCTAGATGAGCTATATAAAGTTTGTAAGGAAAAATATTTAAAGGTAACAAAACAAAGTAGATCTATTGGAATTGAAATGCAAGGAATTGAAGTAGATGTGGTTCCAATGATAGAAGATAACTTGTCGGGAATGTATAAAATAGGAAATAAAAAAGATGGAACATGGAAAAAGACTAATCCAAAAGGTCATATAAATTGGTGCATAAACATGAATAAGGATAATAATGATAGATTTGTAAGGATAGTAAAAATATTTAAATGGTGGAGGAAAAACAATTGCCCAGATACAGTAAAATATCCTAAAGGAATTACTCTTGAAAAAATAGTTGCAGACAATTTATATGATTGTAATAATCAATATGAAAAAATTGTATTTAATACTATGAAAAATATACAGAATGCTTATGAACAATATATTGAAACAGGAATAAAACCATTCGTATCAGATCCAGGGATTCCTTCAAATAATTTATCAGACTCTTATGAGTTTAATGATTTTAAATCGTTTTTTAATAAAATTAAAACGCATATAAAATTATTAGAAGAGTCTAATTTTTCTAATGAAGCTTGGAGAAGAATTCTAGGTACTGAATTTTCGAAAGATGAATCTTCAAATAATTCTTTATTAGAGGCTTTAACGGAAAGATATAATAGCTTCTTTAATGTACCATACAAAGAAAAGCCTATATGGTATGAAGGAAGTAATACTTCTTTAGTAGATGTAAAGGTAAAATGCTATGACGAATATAATAATTTAATAAACTATAATCCTGATGGAGATAATTTGTTAAGTAAAAATGTAAGTATTGATTTCAGCATAGTAGGTGCGGCTGCATTTTCAAGTAATACTAAAATATATTGGCAAGTTGTTAATACAGGAGAGGAAGCTAGAAGTTGCAATTGTTTAAGAGGTGGATTTGAAAATTCAAATATTTACAATTATGGTAGACATGAATGTACAGCATATACAGGAACTCATTGGCTGCAAGCATTTATTGTGAACAATGGAGAATGCATAGCTAAAAGTAAAGAAATACTTGTAAAAATAAAATAGTATAAAAAATGAAGTGAAATGTATTCACTTCATTTTACTTTTGTGTGTTTAGCCACTTATCAAACTCATCATAAGTTTTCTTACCAGACTTTATATCATTGATAAATTGTTTAGCTTCTTTTTTCCATTTCTCATAGTTAGTTTTATAGTATTCAATATCTGGATTTCTTTTTACTGCCATAGCTTTTTTTGCATATATTTGTCTGTATTTACCATATACAGGCTCTTCATTTTCTTTTCTTTTTTGGGACGTTTTGATTCCATATTCTTTACAGGTAATACCTTCTGTATATTCACCATTGCAATATAAGGTAGTATTCTTATCAGAGAAAAAGTATTTTCCACAAACTTGGCATTGTTTTATATAATCAATATCATTTAATACTATATGATAAAGAACAATATAAAAATAAGTATATAAATTATTAGTTTTAAAATTATATTTATTGCTAACTATTTTTTCACCATTAGGATCATTTTTTGCCATAGTGTTTATTAAAAAATTTTCATCAGATAAAGGATTAGAAATACCTTTTTGAATTTCACCCAAAAGTTCATTCATAAACTCTTCATCTATAAAAGAAAAATTTAAAGAATAATCACAAATATAATCTTCAGATATTTCTTGTAAGTCTTTATTAATATTTTGAAAGATATAAAATC
>UMJX01039981.1_pt1 | contig 18742 bp, 10 predicted proteins | sample 1966131 | NCBI WGS metagenome assembly UMJX01 (sample SAMEA4836162, study PRJEB28245) | human gut metagenome | biome: gut microbiome; material: fecal sample | place: Denmark | collected 2008 | reverse complement strand
AGCGCCATCTTTTGTTCTGGGCTTCAAGCTGTTTGCGTTTCTGTTCAAACTCATCATCAAGCATAGGCAGATGTTTCCAAAAATCGTCCAATGAACCATTAAAGAATGATTCTGGAATGAAGAGTTTTTTCTCAACATTATCTTGCTCGGCTTTATATCCGGCTTCTCGTGTCAGGATGATGAGTTTGCGTATGACATCTATTCCGCTTAAGTCTATTCTGGGGTCTGGTTCGCTATAGCCTTGTTCTTTTGCACGTCTGACAGCTTCTGAGAACGGAACATTTTCAGACAGTTCGTTGAATATGAAGTTTAGCGTTCCGCTTAATACGGCTTCTATTTTCAGAATTTTGTCACCAGAGTTGCGCAGGTCGTTTATTGTTCCGATGATAGGAAGCCCTGCTCCCACATTTGTCTCAAATCTGAATTTAACACCTTTGGCAAGGGCTGTCTGTTTAAGTCTTATATAACTTTCATAATCAGATGAGGCTGCTATCTTGTTTGCTGCAATAACAGAGATGTTGTGCTCAAGAAAATCCTGATATAAAGCCGACACATCTTTGCTGGCAGTACAGTCTACGAATACGCTGTTAAATATATTCATGCCAATAACCTCTCTGCGTAGTGTCTCGGTGTCGGTAATCTCTGATTGTACAAGCTGTTCTTTATATGTGTCGAGGTCAATGCCTTCGCGGTCGAATATTGCATTGTGGCTGCTTGCGATGCCGACAACATTTAATTGCAGGCGCCTGTTTTGTTTCAGTTCATCATGTTGTGAGCGTATTTGTTCTATAAGTTTGCTGCCAACTGTGCCAACACCGCATATAAAAAGGTTAAGTACGTTGTATTCAGAAAGGAAGAACGAATCATGGAGAACATTGAGTGATTTGCGTAGATACATGCCGTTGATAACGAACGAAATGTTTGTCTCAGATGCGCCCTGGGCACATGCGATGACGCTTATACCGCTTCGTCCAAGTGTTCCAAACAGCTTGCCTGCTATGCCGGGAACATGTTTCATGTTTTCACCGACAACGGCAATTGTTGCAAGTCCTTTCTCTGCACGCATCGGGAACATGGCTCCTGTTTCAATCTCTTTGGCAAATTCTTCGTTAAGTACGTTTACCGCAGCTTCAGAGTCAGACTCTTTCATACCGATAGAGGTTGAATTTTCAGATGAAGCCTGGCTTACCATAAATACAGATATGCCATTATTTGCCAATGCAGTGAATATTCTTCGGTTTACACCGATTACGCCGACCATAGATAAACCGGTGACGGTAATTAATGCCGTACCACTGATGCTTGAAATACCTTTTATGGCTTTAGTATCATTGTTTATTTCTTTTTTTATTATGGTGCCAGGATTTTTCGGATTGAAAGTGTTCTTTACCCTTATTGGTATGTTCTTTATGCATACCGGATAAATCGTCGGAGGATAAATTACTTTCGCTCCGAAGTTGCATAACTCCATTGCTTCAATATAGCTGAGCTCATTTATGGTATATGCAGTTTGTATTATGCGAGGGTCTGCTGTCATGAAACCATCAACATCAGTCCAAATCTCAAGTACCTCAGCATCTAATGCCGCAGCAATGATTGCCGCGGTGTAGTCACTTCCGCCTCTTCCTAGGTTGGTCGTTTCGTCGGTATTCTTGTCTTTACTTATGAAGCCTGGTACAACAGATATTCGTGGCAATTCCTTGAATGTTTCGCATACTAAAGAGTTTGTCAGCTCACTGTCAAGAACGTGTTTACCATTCTTCTTATGTTCAGTTTTGATAAAGTCGCGTGCATCAAACCAGCATGCGTTTTTTATCAGTGTTGCTACAATGTTTGAACTAAGCCGTTCACCGTAACTTACAATTGCGTTTTGTGTCTTTTCACTGAGGTCGTGTATCAGATATACGCCATAATAGATACTCTTTAATTGTTCAAAAAGAGCATCTACGGTATTAAAAAGATTCTCACGCTTGGTTGTGTCTGTTATTATAGTGTCAATCATCTGATGATGGCGGTTCACCATGGCATCAAATTCTCTCTTATATGATTCATCTCCATTCAGTGCCATTTGAGCAGTAGACAAAAGCTTGTCCGTGATGCCTCCCAATGCGCTGACAACAATTATTACTGATTGTTTTTTTGCTTCTTTTTCAACAATCCTCTTTAAGCACATAATGCTTTTAACGGAACCTACGGACGTTCCTCCAAACTTTAATACTTTCATTTTATCTCTTTTATTTAGTTGAGCCCCTCTGACAAATAGGGTTTACGCTCTGTTAAATTGGTCACAAATTTAGCAAGATTTCTTGTTTGTGGCAATTATTTTACATAATAAATTGCTATTTTTGCACAAAATTGGAATATTATGTTACAGGTTATATATAAACGGACGTTGCTGCTTGTCCTCGTTTTGGCTGTATCTTTTGTATATGTAAACGGTCAGAAGAGAAAGTCTTATGAATTTTATAAGGATTTTCCAGTATACGCTGATAAATTGCTTGCAGACTTGAAGTATCCACTGGCATGGGGCAATTGTAATGAAACAGATTTTGGTAAATGGAAAGATACAGCACGTAAAAAGGTGTTTGAATGTATGATGACACCGCCAACGGCAGCAAAAAGTTATGATATAAAGATACTTTCAGAAGAGCATAGAGACGGATATGTTGCCCGTAAGATTGAATTCAATCTTTCTGATTATTATCGTGTGAAAGCTTATTTGTTGATTCCTGATGGTAAAGGGCCGTTTCCTGCTATAAATCTTTTGCATGATCATGGGGCGCATTTGTTTATTGGCAAAGAAAAGATGATAATGCCGTTTGATGAAGATTCTACTGTTATTGCAGATGCACGTCAGTGGTGTGATAAGTTATACGGCGGACAATTCTTTGGCGATTATCTGGCAAAAAATGGCTATGTCGTGTTTTCTACTGATGCCCCTTTATGGGGAGAACGCGGTAGAGCGGAAGGTGTTGACCGAAAAAAATATGATATTATTGCAGGTAACATGATGATGTACGGAAGAAATCTATGCGCATTTATGACATATGATGATATCGCATCAACAGATTTTCTTGCAAGTCTCAATGTGGTTGATTCAGACAGAATCGGGTGTATTGGATTTTCTATGGGAGCTTACAGAGCGTGGATGCTTGCGGCTTTGTCTGAAAAAATTGCCGCATGTGCATCTGTTTGTTGGATGGTGACAACCGATGTGCAGATGACATGGAAGTACGGACGTAAGGAAAATGGAGGGTTTGCTAACTGTATTCCTTCATTACGGCAGTATCTTGATTATCCTCATATTGCTAGTATAGCTTGTCCTAAACCTATGTTTTTTATTAACGGATTGAACGATAAGCTATTTCCTGTACCTGGAGTCAAAAAGGCTTATGCAATTATGCATGATGTGTGGAATAGTCAGAAGGCCGGAGACAGACTGGTGACAGAGTTAAGGGATATAACCCACTCATGTGGCATAGAAGAACAGAAGAGTGTTCTTGACTTTATGAATAAATTTTTGAAATAATATTTTGAATATGATAAGTGAATATCAATTACGTGTGCTGCCTCAACAGGCTTTCAATGAAGCAACAATAAAAGAATATATATCACGTGAAAAAGCTATTGATGCGAGAACAATAAAGCATGTCAGAGTGCTTAAACGTAGTATTGATGCCCGTCAGCGTACTATCTTTATTAATTTGAAAGTAAGAGTTTATATTAACGAAGAGCCTGAGGATGATGTTTTTGAGCATGTAGAGTATAAAGATGTTTCTTCAGCTCCTTCGGTTGTTGTTGTTGGAGAAGGTCCTGGTGGGCTTTTCGCTTCTTTGCGTCTTATAGAACATGGATTGCGTCCTATTGTTATAGAACGTGGTAAAGATGTTCATGAACGTAAAAAAGACCTTGCTGCCATTTCACGAACTCATAAGGTTGATAATGAAAGCAATTATTGTTTTGGTGAAGGGGGTGCCGGTGCTTATTCTGATGGAAAACTATATACAAGAAGTAAGAAGAGGGGTAATATAAGTAAAATATTAAATGTCTTTTGTCAGCATGGAGCTCCTCTTGCAATTTTAGCCGATGCTCATCCGCATATAGGAACAGACAAACTTCCGCGTGTTATAGAAAATATGCGAAATACAATATTAAAGTATGGTGGAGAAGTTCATTTTCAAACAAAGGCAACAGGAATTATTGTTGAAAATGATAAGGCATTGGGTGTCGAGGCTGTAGATCTTAAAAGTGGTAATGAATTAGTCTTTAAAGGACCCGTGATTTTGGCTACAGGACATTCATCAAGGGACATTTATGAGTATCTATATAAGTCTGGAATAGAAATTGAAGCCAAGGGACTTGCTGTTGGTGTGAGGCTTGAGCATCCGGCCGAACTTATTGATCAAATCCAATATCATAACAAGAACGGACGTGGAAAATATCTGCCTGCAGCGGAATATAATTTTGTCACTCAGGTTGATGGGCGTGGCGTTTATTCATTCTGTATGTGTCCTGGTGGCTTTGTAATTCCTGCTGCGACAGGAAAGGAACAGATTGTTGTAAATGGCATGAGCCCGAGTAATCGTTCTTCTAAATGGTCAAATAGCGGAATGGTTGTTGAAATTCATCCTGAAGATATTGAAGGAGAGCGTGATGCCTTGTGCATGATGCGCTTTCAAGAGAATTTAGAGAAGATGTGTTGGCAGCAAGGCAATATGAGGCAGACAGCCCCGGCTCAGCGAATGGTTGATTTTACATGCTCTAAACTCAGTTATGATTTGCCTAAGAGTTCTTATGCACCTGGACTAATCTCTAGTCCTTTACATTTTTGGATGCCAAAGATAATTGCGGGAAGACTAAAACAAGGATTTGAAACCTTTGGAAGGATAAGTCATGGTTTCCTTACCAATGAAGCTGTGCTTATTGCCACAGAAACACGAACTTCTTCACCAGTGAGAATCATGCGTAACCCGGAAACATTGCAACATGTGCGTATTCAAGGCTTTTTCCCATGTGGTGAAGGTGCCGGATATGCAGGAGGAATAGTTTCTGCTGGAATCGACGGCGAACGTTGTGCTGATGCAGTTAAGCAATATCTTAATATGCAGAACTAATAAAATGTTCGAATGGATTCATGTTAATCCGTATGTCATATTGACAGCATTATTTATTGGGACTGTTTTTATGCAGATTTGCTTTTTGTATGAATAACGATTTGAATTGGCTAAGAAGATAGATTTATAGGATATTTTATAAAAATAATTCACCCAAGATTACGTTTTTGAACGTCTTCTTGGGTGAATTGCTTTTATTTGGTTATAATAATCAACCTTATAGATATTTATACAAGTCCTTTGCCGTGGCAGTTCTTGAATTTTTTACCGCTTCCGCATGGACATGGATCATTTCGTCCCGGCAGTTTATCTTTATGAATAGGCATCTGTCTTCTAGGCTCTGCACTTTCTCTTGTATCTTGTTGTGCTGCTGCCTGTTGTGCCGGATCTGTCATGTCGTCTTTTTGTTCAGTATAGCGTTGACTTCTTTGCTCCGGAGCTGCTTCGTGTACCTCTTCTTGTTGCATTTCTGGTATTTGTCCTCTCATAAGAATTCCGACGATTCGGTTATTCATTTGGTCTACCATATCATCGAACAGTTTAACACTCTCTAATTTGAAGATAACCAGCGGATCTTTTTGTTCATATGAAGCATTTTGTACGCTATGCTTCAATTCGTCCAATGCGCGTAGGTTCTCTTTCCAGCAATCATCAATAATATGTAACAGGATAGTTTTCTCGAATTGTTTTACGACACTCTTGCATTCAGTATCGTATGCTTCCTTTAAGTTACATGGAATATTGAAAATTCGTTTACCGTCAGTAATAGGAACCATTATACGTTCATATCTGTCACCTTGGTTTTCGTAAACATCCTTAATGACAGGCCATCCTACGCTTTGAATGCGCTCAGTTTTACGTTTGAAGTCTGCCATTGCCATTTGGAATGCTCTTTCTGCCAAATTGTCATGGCTATCGTTGGTGAATTCCTCCACAGTAAACGGACATTCCATTGATAGTATTTTGAGGAACTCATCTTTGCAGCCTTCATAATCGTTCTTTTCAATGATGTTTACAACGCGATCCCAGATGATGTTCGTAATATCCATTCCGATTCTTTCACCCATGAGTGCATGGCGACGCTTCTCATATACGACAGTTCTTTGTTTGTTCATGACATCGTCGTATTCAAGCAGACGTTTACGAATACCGAAGTTGTTCTCTTCAACTTTCTTTTGTGCTCTTTCGATATTTTTGGTAATCATCGGACTTTCAATACGCTCTCCATCTTTAAAGCCGAGGCGGTCCATAACTCGTGCGATTCTTTCACTTGCAAATAATCGCATAAGCTTATCCTCAAGGCTTACGTAGAATACTGAGCTACCCGGGTCTCCCTGACGACCTGCACGTCCACGAAGCTGTCGGTCAACGCGTCGGCTTTCGTGACGTTCTGTACCAATGATAGCCAAACCTCCAGCAGCCTTTACTTCTGGAGACAACTTAATATCGGTACCACGTCCAGCCATATTCGTTGCGATAGTAACGGCTCCAAGTAATCTTTCTTCAACATGTTGATTTCCGTCAGAATCTGTAACAGTGACCTTTCCTAATGTACTACGTCCTGCTTCTGCTACGATATTAGCTTCTCGTTGATGAAGCTTTGCGTTCAACACATTGTGAGGAATGTGGCGCATCTGCAACATCTTGCTTAACAGTTCTGATATTTCTACAGATGTTGTACCAACCAAGCATGGGCGACCAGAATTTCGCATTGCTTCAATTTCCTCTATAACGGCGTTATATTTTTCTCTGGCTGTTTTATAAACTCGGTCGTCCATGTCGTTTCTTATGACTGGCTTGTTTGTTGGAATCTCAACAACATCGAGTTTATAAATATCCCAAAGTTCTCCTGCTTCTGTACTTGCCGTACCCGTCATACCAGAGAGCTTATGATACATACGGAAGTAGTTCTGAAGAGTTATTGTTGCAAATGTTTGTGTCGCTTCTTTTACTTTTACGTGCTCCTTTGCCTCTATAGCTTGGTGTAGACCATCGCTCCATTGTCTTCCTTCCATGATACGACCAGTTTGCTCATCGACGATTTTAACTTCACCGTCCATGACAACATATTCGTCATCTTTATTGAACATGGTATAGGCCTTCAGAAGTTGCTGTAACGTATGCACACGCTCACTTTGAACGGCATAATGATTCAGAAGTTGGTCTTTCTTATCAAGTTTCTGTTGATCATCAAGTTCTTTTTCATTTTCCAATGCAGAAAGCTGTGCTGTAATATCCGGCAACACAAACAACTCTTTGTCATTTACCTGTTTTGCCAGCCATTCTGTTCCTTTGTCTGTCAAATCAACAGAATTTAATTTTTCCTCAACAACAAAATATAAAGGTTCAACGGCTTCAGGCATGCGACGGTTGTTATTTTCCATGTAATACTCTTCCGTTTTGAGCATACCAGCCTTTATACCTTCTTCTGAAAGGTATTTGATTAATGGCTTGTTCTTCGGTAATGCTTTGTGAGAGCGGTACAGACTCAAGAAACCTTCTTCTTGAAGTTTTTGGTCGTTTTTCTCACGGCCTTCGTTTATTTTTTGTTTAGCCTCAGCCAAGAATTGTGTGGCCAATTTCCTTTGAACATCAACAAGACGTTCAACCAATGGCTGATATTCTTCAAACATCTGGTCATCACCATTTGGCACAGGACCTGATATAATAAGAGGTGTACGTGCATCGTCAATTAACACAGAGTCAACCTCATCGACAATTGCATAGTTGTGAGCTCGTTGAACAAGATCTGAGGGCGATATTGCCATATTGTCACGAAGATAGTCGAAACCAAACTCGTTATTTGTACCAAATGTAATGTCTGCTTGGTATGCTTTTCTTCTTTCAGGTGTATTGGGTCTGTGTTTGTCAATACAGTCAACAGATAATCCGTTGAACTCATAGAGCGGTCCCATCCACTCAGAGTCACGTTTTGCAAGGTAATCATTTACTGTAACGACATGTACACCGTTTCCGGTAAGAGCATTCAAGAATACAGGCAATGTTGCAACGAGTGTTTTTCCTTCACCTGTTGCCATTTCCGCAATCTTTCCCTGATGCAATACGACACCACCAAAAAGTTGGACGTCATAATGAACCATATCCCATTTCATATCGTTACCGCCGGCCATCCAGTGATTACTGTAGATAGCTTTGTCTCCTTCAATCCTAACGAAATCTTTTCTAATGGCAAGTTCTCTATCGAAGTCATTTGCTGTAACAACTACTTCCTCGTTTTCTGCAAATCTGCGGGCTGTATCTTTTATGATGCTAAACGCTACCGGCATAACTTCATTGAGGGCTTTTTCATAAATTTCAAGCACCTCTTTTTCAAGCTTATCGATTTGAGCGAATATATCTTCACGCTCATCAATAGGTGTTTCTTCGATTTTTGCCTTCAGTTCAGCAATCTGTTTCTTTTGATCTTGAGCAGATTCTTGAACATACTTTTGAATTTCCTTTGTGCGGGCACGCAAAGAGTCATTATCAAGTGCTTTAATTTCAGGATATGCCGCCTTGACTTTCTCAACTAATGGCTGTATCAGTTTCATGTCTCTTGACGATTTATCACCGAACAATGACTTTAAAAAATTATTAAAACCCATATCTATAATATTTTATTTTCTTTTATGAATTGTGAGTATTTGTGTACAAAAGTACAAATTTATTGTAAAAAAACTATATTATTTTTAGCTTTATTTAATATAAAGGCAATGCTGAACATGCATTTGGGGCTCTAATCCTAATTATTTTTGCTATTGTAGGAGCTATTCTGTCTATTGTTACAGGTGTAATTAACTCCTCATGCTTTATTCCTGTCCCGTAAAAAATTACAGGAAAAGGAATTGCATTCCCTTTAGAAACATATTGCTGTTTTGTATCTTCATTTAGGAGTTTCCAGCCTGGTGAAACTTCAATTATTAAATCTCCACAATTGTCAGGGTTGTACCAGTTACGTAGTTTTGAATCATTCTTGTCGCCATATAGCATCAAGTCATTACTGGTAAACACATTCTTTATTCCTGAATTTTGTATCAAGAAAGATTGAGCACGGCTTAACAGATCACTTATATTTATACGCTTCAGCTCAATTTGTCTTAAATTTAAGAATATCTGATTGTAGAAACAGCTTTCAATATATTTGTCCTGTCCGTATATTGCGCCAAGATACATATTAAGTAAGTTGGCTGTTCTGTTTATATAGAAAGTACCACTAGGTATTCTGTATTTTTCGTAATTAATTTCTTTTTCATCGCAATATCCTGTACCTGTTACGACAAATAAAAGATTATTAATACCTATTTTGCTTTCGAGTTTTGATATTAACTTTTCAAGTTCTTTATCAAGTTGTATATATGTGTTTTGTAATTGTTGCTTGTTTATTTTTTTTACTGGAATCTTCACGCTGTATGTTAATGACAGCATATCTGTGATGTCATCAGTTCCCATTCCACAGGAATTCACGCATTCTAATGCAACATTTGTAATATTTGCATTTACATTGTCTTCAGTGAAATTATTCGCGTAAAGTAAATTATAAGATTCTAACCAGCTTGGAGCTTTTTTGAAATAATATTTAGATGAACACCAGCATTTGTTGTCTTTATTGAACCATAATGCTCCATCTGCAGCATGACCACCTCCGATAACTGCAGCATCACGCTCTAGAGCTATACTATATACAATGGCGTCACCTTCAGTTGCGATTTTAAGTTCGTCATTTATGGTCGTGGTAATGATATTTTTTGGAGATGCTCCTTCTTTTGTGAAGATACCTTCATAACTATTGTCATCAACACAATTTACGGGAATCAAAGTGTTTTTGTTTAACCATCTGAATCCTGTTATTCCATTGGATGATGGAGATGTGCCAGTGGAAATTGAAGCAATTGATGATGCACGGTCCACTGGAGAAAACATATATTGTGCATTGCTGTATACAGCACCATTTCTTAGGAGTTTCTTTATTCCTCCTTCGCTATAGTACGGAATAAAAGCTTCAATGTAATCTGTCCTTAATTGGTCTATGGCTATATTTACAACCAATTTAGGAACAGGTCTTACATTTTGTGAGCTTATGTTTCCTATTGATGCAACTGCTAAGAATGTTGCTGTAATGTATTTATTTATCATTGTTCTTTTTACGAATAATGTTATATATGCATCTTATCAGCAAAGATAATGCCAAAATGTACGTGCCCTCAGCGTAGTCCTGAAACAGCCCTCCGATAAAGAAGCATGCGATTGATCCTGAGAGATAGTACCAAAGAAGATTTGTCCTATTACGTTTTACAATATTGTATATATAAAATAGCGACAGAGGATTAAATAAAAATATTTGCAGATTTGTACTTGTTGTAGGATGCTTTGAGAAAAACATCATTAATAGTATCAAACCTATACAACCATATATAAAAATTAAAAGTGCGTCAAAAAACCAAAAATTCTTTTTAAAGCATATTTCAATGATCGTAGTTATTATTATGCATCCAAGGAATATCCATGCACAAGTGCTGGGTCGTAGTGGAAATCCTTTTTCATTATTTATGCTTGTCTGACACTTTACTACATCATGCTGGGATAGAATTAAAGGGCGAGTAATGCCATTTTTGTCTTTTATAGTGGCTTTCTCGAAGTCATACATTAAATTATACGGTAAGAATTGGTATTCATTTAGATTGGTCTTTCTGTCTGCTTTTGCGCCAAGTAAAATGTCATTGCCAAATCTTGCCCATGGGTCATTATCATTAAATGAATGTATTAAATCTCTGAATGACGGATATGACTCCTTTTTATTAGGATAACATACTTCTCCGTCAATGTTGTCAAGCAAGATGTTGCGGGCGCGTGTGGTACAATTATCATAAAAGTAGTTATATCTGTATACTCTGTTCTCAGGTAAATAATTTTTTTCGATAGCTTTAATTATCTCCTTTTTTTCTTTAGCTGTGAGATTGAGAACTTGTTGTGTGACACTTCTGTTCTCATATCTGTATTCTTCACAAAAGGCATCAAATGGAATAATACCCATTTCATAATCAGTCAATCCGAAGATGAATCTTAGAATAAAAAAGGGGGCTTTGAATGAAAACATGCCATAATTGATGGCAATATCAATTCCCTTCTTTTTGTCGTTGTATCTGATGGCTGTATGCCCGTAAAGGCTATAGACCTCTTGCCCTGGTGCACAGGTCAACAAACTTATCTCTATCGAATCTTCGTCTGTTGTTAGAGACTGCACGCTATTACTGGCACTTATTTCGTTTGTATTTAGCGAAATAAGGCATATTATGGTCAGAATTATAAATGTTTTGAAACGTTTCACGATGCAAAAATAATTCATATTTCTCATTTAACATACTATTATTCCAATTTTTTTAATAATTTTGCACGCTGTAATTTAAAACAGTCAAGTGAATCTGATTATAGATATAGGAAACACGTGTGTGAAATTCGCATGCTTCAATGATGGACATATCATTGAATGTGTTCGTGTTGATAAAAGCGATGCAATATATAGACTGACTGATTTTTGTAATAAATACCATTTTAATAAAGGTATATATTCTACAGTAGCGAGTCTTGATGACGATTTGGTGTCGGCATTTGAAAATTTGCCGTTTCCTGTAATCAAATTAATAAGCGGTAAAACTCCTGTTCCAATTGTTAATCGCTATGCTACTCCTTCAACGTTAGGTGCGGATCGTTTGGCCGCAGTTGTCGGTGCTAATTATTTACGACCAGATTGCAATGTCCTCGTCATAGATGTCGGCACGTGTATAACATTTGATTTTGTTACGGCTGAAGGCGTTTATGAGGGCGGTAATATTTCCTTGGGACCTACAATGCGTTTTTATGCACTTCATGAACATACGGCAAAATTGCCGTTAATTGAGCGAAAAGGTTGCGTGAAGATGCTGGGTGACACTACGGAATATGCGATAAGAAGTGGTGTCGTTCAAGGTATTAAATATGAAATAGAAGGTTACGTAAGAGCCTTTTTAGAAAAATATCCGGATCTTTTTGTTTATTTAACTGGTGGCGTTCATTTGAATTTGCATTTTTCAGAAAAAATGCCCATCTTTGCAAATGATTTTATTGTCCCCATTGGACTTAACAGAATATTAGAATATAACAATGAAATTGTATAGAACGGCGTTAAGCGCAACATTATTGTCGCTTTGTGTAATTCCGACATTCGCTCAAAGTGGAACTAATTCTCCTTATAGCCAGTATGGATTAGGACAGTTAAGTGAGCAGACTAGCGGTTTTAATCGAGGTATGAACGGATTGGGTTTGGGATTTAGAGAGCATAATCAAGTTAATTATATAAATCCGGCGTCATATTCTTCAATGGATTCGCTGACATTTATTTTTGATGCAGGCATGTCTGGTCAGATAACAAATTTCAGTGAGAATGGAACTAAAGTCAATGCTAATAATGCTGATTTTGAGTATGCTGTTGCCGGATTTAGGGCATTTAAGCATGTTGGTGTGAGTTTTGGATTAATACCGTTCACTAATATAGGATATAATTATTCTGTTACTGATTATCTTGATGGTGACAGAAGTACCACTTATACAAATACTTATTCAGGCAGTGGCGGTATCCATCAAGTGTATTTTGGAGCTGGTTGGGAATTCCTAAAAGGATTGTCAATTGGTGCTAATGTCTCATATATTTGGGGTGACTTAAAACGCTCTGTTGTTAACAGCTATAGTGACAGTTGGGTGAATACTTTGTCAAAATATTATACGGCAACTGTAAATAGTTATAAGTTGGACTTTGGACTCCAATATTCAGTTAATTTGAATAAGAATAATTCATTGACGTTGGGTTTGACTTATGGACTTGGCCATAAGTTGAATTCAGATCCGGAATGTCTGATTATTTCAACAAACTCATCGACTTCTGTCGCAGATACTACATCGTTTAGAGTGGATAATGGTTTGGAAATTCCGATGTCATTCGGTGCCGGTTTTATGTGGAATTATAAGAATAAGTTGAAACTTGGTTCTGATTTCACTCTTCAAAAGTGGGGTGGAGTAAAGTATCCGGTATACAATGTCGTTAATGATGTTCCGTCTTATGAATTAGTTGACAATTATTATAAAGACAGATATAAAGTTACTGTAGGAGGAGAATTCTGTAATAATGAAATGAGTCGTGATTTTATTGATAGAGTTCGTTTTAGAGCAGGCGTCTCATATTCAACACCTTATTATAAAGTGAACGGTCAGGATGGACCTAGGGAAATAAGCGTAAGTGCAGGATTCGGTATTCCAATTATCAATAGCTATAATAACAGGTCTATTCTTAATGTTTCCGGACAATGGGTTCATTCATCAGCAGATGGCCTGTTGACAGAGAATACTTTTCGTATTAATATAGGAATAACGTTTAATGAACGTTGGTTCATGAAGTGGAAAGTTGATTAATGTTTTTATTTAAGCAGACATTGAAATCCTATATATTCATAGTGTTTGTGTTTCTTTTCCTTTCTTGCCAGGAGGGAAAAGAACACATTGCGCCAGCAATAAATCCTCGTGATTCTGTTGCCGTAATGATTTCTTATGGTGTTAATACATTGGTTTCAGATTCAGGCTTAATTAAATACCGTATTGTTGCTGAACGTTGGGAGGTAAATCAAGAGAAAAAACCATCTAGATGGATTTTTGATAAAGGTCTTTTCTTGGAGCAGTTTGATGAGAAGTTCCATGTTGAAGCCTATATTCAAAGCGATACCGCATATTATTATGATCAGTCAAAGATTTGGGAGCTGAGGGGGCGTGTTCGCGTAAGAACAGTTGAAGGCATGCGCTTTTCAAGTGAGGAATTGTTTTGGGATCAGAACAGCCATGAGCTGTATAGTCATAAATTTTCTCATCTTATTACTCCAGACCGAGAGATGCAGGGCACTTATTTCTTGAGTGATGAGCATTTAAGACATTATACAATATCTAATACAAAGGGATCTTTCGTCAAAGGTAAATTTGGCGAAAATACAGATAATGATACTATTTTAACAGCGCCGGATACTGTTAAGGCAAAGAAACGATTGCCTACAACTCCTTCGGCCAAAACAGTGCATAAAGAAATTTAATGTTAAATAAAACTAATTTTAAACGTTTCGTAAATTTGATACGATTGTAGGTTGTACCGAATAAATGAGCTAATACCGCATGAATTACAGTATGAAAAGCCTTAACAATGAACTTTTTAAGAGAAAAATAATTGTTTTTATTTTCTTTTTTGTAATTTTGTGCGCTAAAATGTTCAAATACTAATTTGAGGGAATAATAAAAAAATAAATATTTATAATAATGGCAGCATTAGGAAAAATCAGAAGCAAAGGCGTTATCCTCATCAGTATATTAGGATTCGCCCTTTTTGCATTTATTGCTGAAGAGTTGTTCCGCTCTTGTGAGTCATCACGAAACGAGAGCCGTCAACAAGTAGGCGAAGTTTTAGGTGACAAAGTCAATGTGCAAGATTTTCAGAAGCTAGTTGACGAGTACACTAACGTTATTAAAATGACTCAAGGTCGCGACAATCTTACTGATGACGATCTTAATCAAGTAAAGGATGTGGTTTGGAATACTTTTGTTCAAACTGAAATCATCAGCAAGGAAGCATCTAAGTTGGGATTGCAGGTTACAGATCAGGAACTGCAGAACATACTTAACGCAGGAACAAACCCGATGCTTCTTCAGACACCTTTCGTAAACCAGCAGACTGGACGTTTTGATGCTAATTTGTTGAAGAAGTTCTTGGCTGAATACAAGCAGGCTCAAACAACAAATCCGCAGATGGCGGAGCAGTATCAGGGTATATATAATTTTTGGACATTTATAGAGAAATCTTTGCGTCAGCAGGTATTGGCTCAGAAATATCAGTCATTGTTGGCCGGATGTTTGATTTCTAATCCTGTATCAGCTAAAATGGCGTACACAGATGAAAATCAAGAAAGCAATATCCAGTTGGCATCATTCGCCTATTCTTCTATAAATGACAACAAGGTAAAGATTTCTGATGCAGACTTGAAGGCTAAGTATGAAGAACTTAAGCCTCGTTTCAAACAATACGAAGAAACACGTTCAATCAAATATGTTGATTATCAGGTTTTGCCTTCTGCATCAGACCGTGCAGCTTTGAATAAGACTGTTGCCGGATATGTGCAGTCATTGAAGGAAACAGCTGATCCGGTTGAAATAGTAAGAAATAGCGGTTCTTTGGTTACATATTTAGGTATTCCTCAGACAAAAGCTGCATTCCCGACAGATATAGCAGCACGTCTTGATTCTATGGCTGTAGGTTCAACTTCTGCACCTGTAGAAAATAAGTTGGATAATACTATAAATGTAGTTAAACTTATATCAAAAGTTCAATTGCCTGATTCAGTTCAGTTCCGTGCAATTCAGGTTGGTGGCGCAACACCTGCTGATGCTGCAAAAACTGCAGACAGTATCTTTACTGCACTCAAGAGTGGAGCTGAGTTTGAAGCAATTGCAAAGAAATATGGTCAGACAGGCGAGAAGAATTGGATAACATCTAATCAGTATCAGAATGCAACTTCAATGGACGCTGATACAAAGTCTTATATTGAGTCTTTGAATACATTGCCTGTTAATGAAATAAAGAACTTAAAACTTACACAAGGTAATTTGATTCTGCAGATTACAGACCGTAAGGCTATGACAGATAAGTATGTAGCTGCTGTGATTAAGAAACCGATAGAGTTCTCAAAGAACACATATTCTGCTGCATTTAATAAGTTTAGCCAGTTCGTCAGTGAAAGTCAGACTTTGGAGGCTATGCAGAAGAATGCTTCTAAGTATGGTTACAAAGTTCAGGAACGCATGGATATACGCAATTCAGAGCATTACGTAGCTGGTATACATGGAACTCGTGAAGCTCTTAAGTGGATATTCGAGACAGACGAGAACAAGGTATCACAGCTTTATGAGTGTGGTGATAATGACCATCTGCTTGTTTTGGTTATGACCAAGATTAACAAGAAGGGATACCGTTCACTTGATGATGAAAATGTAAAGAATTATGTAAAGCAGGAAGTATTGCGTGATAAGAAGGCTGAAATGCTTATGGCTAAAGTTAAGGGTGTGAACAGCATCTCTGCTGCTAAGGCAAAAGGTGCTCAGGTTTCTGCAGTTAATCAGGTAACATTTGCTGCACCTGTCTTTGTTCAGTCTACAGGTATGAGCGAGCCCGCACTTAGTGGTGCAGTAGCTGCAACAGCGAAGGGTAAGTTCAGTTCTGCTGCAGTTAAGGGTAACGGTGGAGTATATCTGTTCCAGGTTTTGGAAAAGAAGATGCGTCCTGTTAAGTTTAATGCAAAAGAATATGAGCAGCGTCAGCGTCAGAAGATGATGCAGTATGCGGGTAACTTTATGCAAGAACTTTACATAAATGCAAATGTTAAGGATAACCGTTACTTGTTCTTCTAATTGGATTTGAATATAAAGACGGTTTATTAAATAATTTGGCAGTCCCGACTGAAGATAATTCAGTCGGGATTGTTCTTTTTTATAATTTAGCTATTTTGCAAGCTTCCAACCTGTTTATTAAAAAAAGCATATCTAGTGCAATCTAGACTTTTTATCCTTAAATGTGTTTGTTCTAATGAAATTTAAGGTTATAATTCAGCTCGTGTGTTGTATATATCTGAGAGTGAATATAAATTCTGTATTTATTGTTTTATTCTGAAGGTTATAATTTTGTCTTATTTTTGATAGTATTTTACAGATGGGCAATGCATAAATCATGTCAAGTCGTGTTTTTACTGTTTTTTAGAGATGCTAAACGTTAAAGTCTAGTAACTTCATAATTGTTGTTCTTAATAGGTCATAAATGGTGCCTTGACATTTTTGATGTATGGTTATTTTATTCTATTGTGTCAGATAAATTTATTTTATAATGATGTATGTTTATTGATTTAATTTTTATTAATCAATGTTTATTGGTTGAAAGTTATAAAGTAATTGATTTTGATGAACTAATTCAGTTATTTTTACCATAAAAATCATTGAGTTTTAGGGTAAAAACAACTGAATTATATGACCGTTGTATAACGTATTGATATTCAGTTAGTTGCTTGTTTGTATGCTTTTATGCTGCAATATGACATATATTGAAGCGTAAAAGATGTCCTTTTGTGCTTTGAAAGGATGTATCTTATGCTCTGCTAATAATTCTTTTGATTGATCCGAGTAAATAGTAGTTGCTCTTAATTATTTTGTTTGAGGTTTCTGTTTAGCATATAACCTCAGAAAGTTTGCCTGTATATGAATCTATAATAAATCCACGTACAACAATGTCTTTGGGCATAAGAGGATGTTTGGCAACAATTTCTACTGACTTTCTGACAGCTTCTTCTGAATTGTTAAATCCATTAAGCCATGATCTGAAGTCAATTCCGCAATATTTCATCATGTCTATGTGTTCTTGTGAAACACCTCTTTCCAGCATTAGTCTGATCATTTCGTCTGGATCTAGATGCTGTGCTCCGCAGTCAGTGTGTCCTATAATCATAATCTCTTTGACTCCCAGTTCATACACTCCTACGAGCAAGCTGCGTATGGTGCTGTCGAATGGTGACTGAATGATGCCTCCTGCATTTTTTATCATCTTTACGTCCCCGTTCTTTATTCCTAAGGATGCCATAAGTAATTGTGTAAGTCTTGTATCCATACACGATACAATTGCAACTTTCTTATCTGGATATTTGGTGGTTACATATGGTTCATAAGCCTTTTCTGTAACGAATTGTTTGTTATAAGCTAGAAATTCGTCTATCATATTTATTTGTTTATTTTGAATATAATCTTTAGGTTATTTCTTGTTTTAATTTATGGGCAAATAATGCAGAATCTTTTGCAAAATTAGTAAAAATAATAATATACGTGGAAACAGTTTAGATAAATTATTCATATTAAATTAGCATGATTCGTTTCGTTTTCGTAAAAAATGTGTAACTTTGTAAATATCATATACTGCTTTTACAGAACACATAGATTTAACTTTCAGACTAATTACTTTAAATCTTCTGATGAAAAAACTAATTATATTTATATTTTTGTTTTGCATATCATTGCATATCGACGCTGAGCAGACACATGAATGGGAACAGTTTTTGTACCAGTTAAGTGAACTTGAGGATATAGAGTCTTCATCGTGGGAGTCTTCATTTGAACTTTTGTGTGATCTGGAAGAAAATCCAATAAATATTAATACAGCATCTAGAGAGGATCTGGAGCAGTTTCCTTTTTTGACTGCAAAGGATGTAGAGAATATCAGTGAGTATATTTATCGTTATGGACCAATGAAGTCTTTGGGTGAACTCGTAATGATAAAAGATTTGTCATATTATAAGCGTAGGCTTCTTTTTTATTTTACTTATGCAGGAGATACGCATAAAAAGGGCTTTCCGTCTTTTAAAAACATCGTAAAATATGGTAAACATGAGGTTGTCGGGACTATAAAAATACCTTTTTATGACAGAAAAGGTGACATAAATGGATATCAGGGCTATAAATATAAACATAGTGTAAGGTATGACTTCGATTATGGAGATTATCTACGATTAGGCTTCCTTGGATCTCAAGATGCC
>UMJX01012249.1_pt1 | contig 18831 bp, 20 predicted proteins | sample 1966131 | NCBI WGS metagenome assembly UMJX01 (sample SAMEA4836162, study PRJEB28245) | human gut metagenome | biome: gut microbiome; material: fecal sample | place: Denmark | collected 2008 | reverse complement strand
TCTTTTTTAGAGTTATCTTCTTTAACTTCTTTTTTTAGGGAAATGTCTTTTTTAGAGTTATCTTCTTTAACTTCTTTTTTTAGGGAAATGTCTTTTTTAGAGTTATCTTCTTTAACTTCTTCTTTTTTAGAGTCATCTTCTAATTTATGACCGCATTCCTGACAGAATGCACCTTCCTCATCTAATTTTGCACCGCATTCAGGACAATGTATAAAACTGAACTTATGGCCGCATTCAGGACAGAATATATTTTCGGCATTGACTTCAACACCGCATTCAGGACAGATAACTGTAGGCAATTTTCCCAAATTCAGGTTAATTGACCCTAAAGGATTAATTTCCAGATAAGTGTCACGGATGTAGTTAACAACAACAGCTGCAATAATACAGATTCCTATAAACTGATAAGTCAGCAGTGAAGAATTCATAGCTATTTTCAATGCACTTGTAAATATTAAATGTATGCTTACATATGAACCAAAGAATGCAAAAACAGCATTTGTTATGATTAAATCCAGTTCATTTTCAAAAATGTCCAATTTTATAAACAGGAACCCGTAGAGTGCTCCTAAAATTATAAAACCGGCATACATTTCAATTCCGTTTATTGAATACATTACAGAATATAAAATGCCCGTTATAATAAATCCTATAATTAATGCTATAACTCCATTTTTAACAATATTTCCTATATATTCATCTTGATTCAATAAAACACCTCATTTATAATTTTTAATTAAACTAGTATTTAAAATATGTATAAAACAGAAATACTTTTCAGACACTCTTAGGAAAGCTATTTTTAAATGTTAATAAAAAATATATATTATGGATTTTTGTAGTGAATGCGGATCAATGATACTAAATGGCAGCAAATGCCCGATGTGCGACTGTATAAAAACTGCTGAAACTAAGGATGTTAAAAAAACACCACAGCCAGAAAAGAAAATAAAAACAAATAAAAAGCCAGTTATTGAAACATTCACTAAAGATATTAAAACAGAACCTGAAAAAATAGCCAGCAAAAACGGCAAGTACTTGAAAAAAGACTACAAAAGTATTGATGATTTGGATGATAAAACCAGACAGGAACTGCTGGCTAATGATGAGTTTTTTAAAACAGTAAACAGCAAACCTTTAGACACACAGCAAAAAATAGCCTGTGTTTTAGATTCCAAAAATGTTCAAATCATTGCAGGAGCAGGAACAGGAAAAACATTTACTTTAATTGCAAAAATAAAATATCTGATAGCTAAAAAGCATGTCAGACCGGAAGATATTTTGTGTCTGTCATTTTCAAATACTTCTGTCAGGGATTTAAAAGGAAAGCTTCCGGAAAATGTTGAGGTAAGGACATTTCACAGTCTGGGAAGATCAGTCATTAAGCAGCACCATAAAGTGTCAGTTATTGAAAACAATGAAATATTGGCTATAATAAATGATTATCTGGCCAATGCAAATACTGATACATTAAAAGATATTCTTGAATTTTGCGATTCATATTTTTTAAACATTGAAAGCTACATCATTAGAAAAAATGACAGAAAAGAGTTATTGAATGAATTGAAAGAAGCATTTACAAAAGTGGCATTTAAACCCCTGCTTGCAGATTTTATAAATTTATTTAAGGGCAACAATTTTACAAAAGATTATTTCAGCTATTTCAGAAACAGTAACGATGACAAGGACCATGACATCTTCCTAAAAATCGCTGAAGATTTCTACAGTTACTATCAGGAATACTTGGATATGCACCAGCAGATTGATTTTAATGACATGATAAATGAATCAAGCAAGCTGATTAAAAAATACGGGCTGAAAAAACATTACAGATACATACTGGTTGATGAATATCAGGATACCACATATACCAATTATAATCTGATTAAAAGCCTGCAGGATAAAACAGATGCACATCTGACAGTTGTAGGTGATGACTGGCAGTCAATATACGGATTTAGAGGAACAAACATTGAATTTTTCTCACATTTTGAAGAGTATTTTGAAAATCCTCAAAGAATATTCATTGAAAAAACATACAGGAACCCTCAGGAGCTGATTGACATAGCAGGTAGCTTCATTATGAAAAACCCTAAACAAATTAGGAAATCTCTTAAGTCTCCTAAAAATCTGAAAAAACCTGTTAAAATAATCTATCCTCAAAAAAATCCTATAGAAAAAAGAGAAATGATTTATAATCTTATAAAATATCTCTCTGAAAAATCCGAAGATGTATTAATCTTAGGCAGAACAAACAACAACATCAACCAGTTTATAAAACACAGAAATCTGGTTAAAAAAGGCAATCTGAAAAAAGACAAATTCTTACGAATTTTAGACAAAACAGACAAATCAATGAATAATGTTTACTACAGAACCCTGCATTCATCTAAAGGTCTGGAAGCAGATAATGTGATTATAATCAATATGGTTGATGACTATTTAGGTTTTCCATCAAAATTAAAAACCCACAGTGTTTTGAATTATGTAAATACCAAAAATTATGATTACAAATATTCAGAAGAACGCAGATTATTCTATGTAGGTTTAACCCGCTCTAAAAATAATGTTTACTTAATAAGTGATAAAAATAACCCTTCAGAATTCATTGAAGAGCTGATAGATGACAGCTTGGAAAATTTAGAAATAATTGAGTATAACTGATTCTGTTTTAAAAACAACGAAAGGTATTGAAAAGCCACATAACAAACCTGTAACAAATCTTAAAGTGTTATTGCTTGTTCTTAAACCGTAATACTGTGTAGTTCCGTCAATAATTAATGGAATAAATCCTAAAACAAAAATTAAATTAGGTTGGGTTAAACTAGCTAAAACAAACCCTGCAGCCGCACCTATAACAATTCCTGTACATCTGCTGCAAACTGGAAACTGCTTTTCTTTGTAGAAAAATGACCTTTCAGGTTTCTGATGACATAAATATTTGCAGATATTCATTATGCGGTCATAAATCAAAATATCAATCCTATAATATACAATATAATTACAATAACTACAATTAAACCACAGCATCCCCAGCAGTCACTGTCACTTGAGCTGCTGCTGTTTGTTTTGGATGCTGATGATGCATATGTTGAAGATGAATTTGGATTTGATCCGCAGTAGGGACAAATTCTTAAATTGCTGTCTATCATATTATTGCAGCTGCGGCACCGTGTTTTTGGAATATCTTCTGAAATTACAGTAGCTTTTTTAACTTCTGAATCAACCAATTTAAAACCGCATTTTCTGCAAAATTTTTCATTATCTGATAATACTTCAGCTCCACAGTTAGGACAATTCATTTTAAAAACCTCATTGTATTTAAATTATGTTTATCTTAGGTAATAAACTTTAAGGATTACAAACCTGACATGGAATCCTTCCATCTGCTACAGCTGCATCTCTGGAATTATAAGTAATCTTGTTTTTAGGATTTATCTTTTGAGCCCATTCACACTCAGGCAAATGAAACTTGTCAGACTTTTGAGAACAGACATAAGTAACATTGGCACTTGCAGGAGCAGGATTTACATCTTCAGCAACATCATCACTCTCAGCAGTATTATTTACAGCAGCAGGTGAATCATCACTTCCACCACCTAAAAGCAGACCTGCACCTAATGCAGCAATAGCTACAATAGCTATTATACCAATAATCAAAATAGGATTGAAACCACCTTTCTTATCACTGGCTATTTTAGGACTTTTTGGAACATCTTCATTACTTTTTAAGGGAGTTCTGCATTTGGGGCAGAACTTTGCCTTATCTGAAACTTCACTATTACATTCACGACATTGAACCATTGGCTAACCTCACCTAAATTTTACAAAAACAGGTAAATATTGTTAATTAATGATTAATTTATATAAAGATAATAATAAAGTTGTTTAATTGATTTTAGAAAAAATAATTATGGGATGAATAATCCGCAGTGAGGGCAAATCATATCATCTTCATCTACATGGTGTCCGCAAAAAGGACAGTGTTTGTGCTCTTTTTCATCATGATCTTCAGACATTTAAATACACCTGCAATAGTAAATATGTTTTTTTAGCTATTAAGAATTTTTCTCGTTAGTTACAGATTATTTTAACATTTCATCTTAAAATATTATTTCTCAATTTTAATGCAATGACATTACTCGGATTTAACTTTAAAGCTTTATTGACACATTCTATGCCTTCGTCATATTTATGTGCCCTCAGTAAAATCATAGCTTTTGTTGCATAAATGGAATCATCATCGGGACTGATTTTCAAACCTTCATCAATAACAGCCAATGCTTCTTCAAAGTTGTTTAAAATCATTAAAATCTTTGTTTTAAGTGAGTAAACGTTTGAATCAAAAACATTGGCTGAAGTGATTTTCAGATAATCATCACATGCTCCTAAAGCTTTTTTATAATTTTTAAGTGCAAAATAAGCTTCTGCCTTAAAATATATTGCATTTTTATCTTTGGGATCTAATTCCAGTCCTTTATCAAATGAGTTAATTGCTTCTATAAACTGACCGTATCTGTTAATTAATAAAAAACCTCTTTTTATCCATGTTTTTGACTGTTTCGGATTAATCTGCAAAGACAAATCAAAGCAGTGCAGAGCTTCCCTATTTTTATTTAACCTTCTAAAGATTTCCCCTTTAGTTGCCCAGGCTTCATAATTTGATGAATCAATGTCCAATGACTTGGAGATATATATCAAAGCTTCATCTAACCTGTTCAAATCCATTAAAGCCAGTGCTTTAAGACCTAAAACAATGCTGTTTTTTGAATCAGCTTCCAGATGTTTATTAAAACATTCAAGTGCATTATCATATTCCTTCTGATTGACAAATGAAATTCCTTTTTCAATATATTCAGTGCCCAATCCAAACACCTCACATATTTTAGCTGATTAATAATTTAAATAAAGTAATTAATACATTTTTATAAAAAAGTTTTCATGATGATGAAGTATTTATTTCATTTAAAACTATTTATTTGTGCCTTAATTATTGTTTTAATAAAAAACTGACGGTTATATAAATATTAAAGACCAATAGTTTAGTATGAAAAAAAATAAGATATATCACGGATACCATCATGAGGATTTAACACTGAAATTTCTAAAAGAAAACACCACAAAGTATATTGCAAAAATTACAGGTGCAGAGTTTTGTGATGAAATAAATGTTGAGCTAATAAACCTGAAACCAAAAGTTCTCAGAATAGATTACGGCATAAAGAAAAAGGATAAAATAATTCTTTATGAATTTTTATCCACCAAATCCAATATTGCAAACATTTTAAGAAGAATCTTTCTATATGTAGCCAGAATCGGATATGATTATCAGTTAAAGGTAAAAATAAATCTTGTAGTGACTCCTGAAATCGATAAAAATCAGGTAGTTCTTGAATACTCCCCTGGGCAGTTTTTTAGACCTGAAGTAATATCATTTAAAGACTATGACGGAGACAAATTATTAAGTAATATAACTTATAAAGTTAAAAATAACATAAAACTAACCTGCAATGAGTTTCTTGCATTAGGGATATTGCCGTTAATGAAAACCAAACACGAAGCCGGAGTGCAAGTAGTAAAAACTCTGGAACTTGCTAGAAAAATAACTGATATTGATGATGAATTAAAAGATTCTGTACTTGGCATACTGATAGTACTTGCAGATAAATTCATTGAAAATCAGGATTTGAAAAATAAAGTAATAGATGTGATAAAAATGGAAATAACAATACTTCACGACTATGTAACATCACATGAAAAAGAATGGTTAGAACAAGGAAAAATAGAAGGGAAACTAGAGGGAAAAGAAGAAGAAAAACTAAAAATAGCAAAAAACATGCAAAAAGAAAACTATCCAGTTAAAGAAATTGCCAAAATAACAAAACTTGACTGCAAAACAATAGAAAAACTAAAATAGAGGAAAACAAAACCTCTATTTTAATAAACCCATTTTATAACAATATAAAACCAAACCTTTTTAACCCCAGTCTTTGTGTCTCCAGTCATAAGATTTTAAATGAACATCTTTCGGATATAATAAATCAATACTTTCATATTCATTTCCATCAACTGATATATTGGCTGACTTTTCAGATATTTTTTTCTTTAATATTATATTCACGGTCATTATCCAAATAAGTAAAATAACCGCAGAAACATTTTAATGCATTATTTTCGTCTGGAAATAACACCGAACCGCATTTCGGACAAAATTCCATAATTCAGCCCCCATTCAGATAAATATTTACAGCATTTTTAACCTGCTTATTTTTCTTTTTATCAAAGCCGTCAGCTTCATAAAAAGTGACATTCTGGCCTGTTTTTGCTAATGTGATGTTATGTTTAAACTCATTCATGCTGAAATACAGATTGTCAGGATATTCATCGCATCTGATAAAGCCCGCTTTTTTATTGGGCAGTACTGAAACAATAACTCCTTTTTTTAATTCCTGATTTTTATAGAGATATTCTTCCCACAGATGATGCAGATGCTTTTCAGTAGTAAAATAATCCTCATTGTCCAAATCAAAACCTGCTTTTTCAATTTTATATTCCAGATTTTCATCAATATTCCAGTTATGTCTCTTTCTGATTGTATAAACCAGGTATGCATGAATATCTGCTTCCTTCTGTTTATTTTTCTTATTTAAAATATCTTCAATCAGTGAATATAAATTGACTTTTTTATCAGTGTCTCCTTTGGCAAGTGCTGCAGATGAGGCATACTTTAAGGCATTGTCCAGATCATTTTTAAAGAAATAATTTTCAGCCATCAGATTATCTATAAACCAGTCATTTTTAAACTGTTTAATGTCATTCAGATAGTCTACAGACTGGTCATATTCACCTAACTGATTAAATGATTTAGCTATTCTCCATTTAAACCAGACATCATTATCATATGTAAATTCGCTTAAATTAAGCAGCGCTTCAGTTGACAGGTTTATGCATTTATCATACTGGCCGGTATCCAGCAGTGCTTTTGTTGTTAATTTATACCATGTTTCTTTTTTAGATGAATAATTTCCTGAAATATCTCCATTTAATAATTCAGGATTAAGTTTAGATGACCATTCCAAAACAGCTTCAGGGTCTTCAAGGGTTTTCATTATTTTAAGCACTGCTAATGTATACGGACACATTGCATCTTTTCTGGAGTGATTTGACTGTTTAACTAATTTGGTAATCAGTTTGCCTGCATCTAAAAGTTTATTCTGATTAACTGAATTTTGAACATAACATCTGTATAATGTTAATGCATAAAATTTTTTATCCCATCTGCTGAAATCTTTCTGATGATTATCATAGATTTTAGAGTAAATTTCATCAGCTGCTTTAAAGTCTTTTCTCTGATATGCTTTTTTTGCATTGTTCAATTCTTTTATAACCATAACTAACAACCTATTATACTTAAACCTGAAAGAGATTTCTCCTCTTTTTGTCTGAATCCTTCATTTTCGATTTTTTCTTTAATTTCATCTTCTGTGTAGAGTTTAGCTTCAACATTTTTATCACTTATCAGATTGTTTTTAATCCAGAACTCATAATCTTCTCTGGTTATGTCTTCATTCATGATTTTAAGAATCTGTTTTGGGGTTTTTCCCTTGTTTAAGAAATTCTGGAAAATTTCACATCCCACTTCAACATAAAGTTCATGATAGATGTCTGCAAAGTCTTTAAATTTCTCATTGCCTTTTTTGCCTTCAAGATACCATCTGTAAACTTCATCAATTCTGATTCTGGCTTTTTTAGCTGCCTGTCTTGTAGTTCTGTTTTTTGCAATTTCACCAATAACAGTGTTCATCTGTTTATCAAGGATTCTGCTTTCAATTTCTTTTAAATTGTCTTTAAGTTCTTCATCTGTTAAGTTAGAATTTTTTAAAGCTTTACTGACGGTTTTTCCCCTGATAATCTGTGTGATATAACAGCTTATTTTAAAATTCAGATAGTCATTATAAAATTTAGTGAAGCGTTCATCTCCGTTTTTTCCTGAATTATATGTACGGTTCAGTTCTGATTTTTCAATTCCTGAGGTTTTAAGTGCTTTTTTCAAGTTTTTATTTTTAATTTCCTTTAAAAAGACTTCCAGATGTTTTGAAAGATAAACTGATTCATATTCTTCATATACTTCTCTGCAGATCTTATCGTTTTGTGATCCCAAATCCAGAATTTTATTTAATTCATGCAGTGTTATATCTGAGCTTTCAGCTATTTTGTCTTTGGATTTTCCATCTTTAATTGCATCAATTATTAATTTAGCGGTAATTTTCTTGTTGTTTTCTTTGAAATCTATAAATAAGCCGCTTTCATTCCAGTTGCACCATCTTTTAACTTCATTTAAGTCAGTGTTTATTTTTTTGCAGGCTTCAGTTTTTGTTTTGCCTTCACTTCTCAGCTTCAGATACCTGTCCATCAGTACACGGGTTACATTGATGTAAAAGTTCAGACAGAATTCATCATCATCCTTTTTAAGCAGACACTGCTTTTTGCCTGCGGCATACCATCGGTTATAGTCGTTTTCAGATATGCCTGATCTTTTAAGAGCCTTATCAAAACTCATTGTTTTTAGAGATTTTATAAGCTTGTCTACACGATTTTCATAGTATTCTGTTTTATATTCATTTTCAAAATCCTTATCTTTAAGCAGTTCTTCAAAATCAGTGATTTCAGCTATTTCAAGTGCTTCTTCTTTTGATTTGCCTTCCTTCAGGTTGTTTAAAAAGATGTTCATTCTGATTTCATTAAGACTATTTTTAAAGAGTGATGATTCCATATCAAATGAATCCGTCCAGAAGCTGATAATTTCATCATTTATCTGCAGTTCAGCTTTAATATCATCATTCAGGTACTGTTTTCTTTTTAAGGTTAAGTACTGCTCCATCAGAAGCTTATTATATGTTATGAATTCTGAGTTGTGCTCTCCTTTTATGAAACTGTCTTTGTTTTTGTCATACCAGTTGTTTATCTGGGATTTATTTATCTGTGTATTTTCAAGAATTTCATCAATAGGGATTTTCATTGCAATCTGGTTTAGGAAATCCTCGAATATCTGATTTTCAACAATTTTATAAAACTCCACAAAGGGGCGGATGCCTTTTTGACCGCATTTATAATATTTTGACTGTTTAATCTGTTTTGATGTGTATTTGCCATTTAAAAATTCAGTTAAAGTCTTTTCCATATCATAGCACTCATATGTAAATTCAATAAGCTTTTCATATTCTGCTTCATTTAGACTGTAGTGTCTGTTTGTTTTTTTAAGAAGCTTTTTGGTTGTAAGTTCAATAAGCAGCTGACTGGTATACATGCTGGAATGGATCTGGTTAACTTCCTCTTTAGTAAAATGACTGATGTTTAAATTGTTTTTCAGATTGATGATTTCATTTTGATATTCAAGTTCATTGTTGCAGCTTATGCAAAAATTGGAGTTTTTGGAATCATTGGTTCTGCCGCATATTATGCAGCGGCTGAAATTTCTGTTATCTGATGGTTCTGGTGTGGGTTTTATTGTTTTTGAGTTAAGATTGTAAATCGGTGTGTATTCGGGTTTTCCCGGATAATAGTAATTTTCACTGCACAGCTGGAAGTATTTCCATGCAATGTCAAAAAGGCTTCTGTGGAGCTGGAAGGGTATTTTATTGTCGGATTTCAGAAAATCTTCAATTGACTTGTGGGTGATTGCATTTCTCATCTGATATGCTTCAATCAACATACATTTAAACTTATAGTCAATAATTTTTAATTCATATAATTTATCGACTCTTTTAGAAAATCCAACATATGGATCATCAATTGCATTATTGTTTCTTTGGAGTATATCATTTACCACCTTTTCCAAAAAAGGAGTAACATATGATTCTGTTATTTTTGGATTTTTTACGGCTTCCCTTTCAAATTCACTAAGAAGAGTGTACATGTCACTGTCAAAATCTTTTAAAAATTCAAAATTCTTCATAATTTTCACCTAGTTTGTATATCTTTTAATCAAGATAAACACAAGTAAATATTATTCTGTTGGAGTTGATATATAAATGTTGCTATAATGTATACAAAAAGTTAGTTAAAAAAATGGGACGGTTAATTAGGAAATTCTCTAAAGCTTAAAAATATTACTTCCAGATACCGCTGCTGTCCAAAAGGGAATATATTTTTTCTTTAATAATATCATCATCTCTGGCATCTTTAAAATCATAAAATTCAGTATATCCTGCACCATGACCGCATGCAGGAGCTTCTGTTGTATAATACCCGTATTCCACATTCAAATCCTTGTCAAGATAGATTCCATATCCTCCAACCATGAATTTATATTTGTCATAGTAATCATCTTTTAAATCATCTATGGATTCATTGGCATCAAACATGAAATAAGGTTCATCACAATACTCATCATCATATCCGTAAAATCCGATTTCTAAAAATATTTTATCATGACTGTTTAGGGCCTCTTTAATGGAATCCAAATCCCTGTTAACTGCTCTTACAGGAACATCATTACTGAATGCGACAAATTCATACAAGTCTGAATCATTTATCTTTTCGGCAAGTATTTCAAAATCAATTTCTCTTTTCATAGTATCACCTAACCAGAAACAAAAAAGCTGTAGATATATGCAATTATGAAAAAAACTGCAATCAGAATACAGCAGGTAGAAGTATTATCCTGTTTTTTGCGTTTTGTTGTTTTAGAAGAGCTGTGTGAAACCCCCGTGGCAGGATGATAATTAAAATTGGGATGGCCGCAGTAAGGACAATACTTATCCTTGCTGAAATCCAAAGTTCTTCCACACCTTTCACAACAGTTTGACATAAACGCTTTTTGAATTGAATTCATTTTAAAAACTCCTTATTGCATAGCTTTACCTAAAATACATAAAATCAGAAAAACAACAAACATCAGCATACAGCATCTGTTCCATTCCTTATCTTCCTGTTCTTTGGATTTGGGAGGTTTGACATTTCTTAACGGAGGCATATAATTGTCATTGGGACATCCGCAAACAGGACAGTATCTGTCTCTGCCGTCATTTAAATATGCGCCGCATGCCCAGCAGCAGTTACCTTCTATTCTATCTCTCTGATCTCTGTTCATTTTATGACCTTTTCATACTTAAAATAGGATTTAAATGCTCTGGAACATCGAAATTAACATTTAAATAAGTAAGATATGTTTCACTTTTCCATCTGGTATATACAACTTTAAATTTTGATAATTGCTCATCATATATTCTGCGTCTCTTAGCACTTTTTTCCAAACTATATCACCCTGTTGGTCAAATAATTTCTTTAATTTCATTCTAATTTCATTCATTTGTTTGTATGACTTAATATTTTGCAAATTAAAGTTGGGATTATAAACAGCACTTGTAAAATTGTTTAATAAATAATTGATTTCCTGTTCTCTGTTGTAATAAGCAGTTCCCTGTTTTTTTAATCGTTTTTTAGGATTAATATTACCTGCTTTTCTTCGCTTTCCCATAAAAACACCTGTTATCTAATTTTTAATATATATCGTCTCTTTTTTATCTGAATAATAGTTTAGTACTCTGTTAAGAAGGTTCAGTCAGTCTTGTTAAGATTTGTATATATGCAGAATTTTTAGCTAAAACCTTATTACCAATTTTAAGAGCCTTTTTTAGGTTTATCTTCAGTTAACAGCATAACTGCTTTTACTAACTTTCTTCAGCCATATATTATGATGTGTTTAAAATAGTATATAATTGTTTTTATTAGGATTATAAAATTTTAAAGATTTTTTTAAATTCAAATTCCTTTTTTTGTTTATGAATTCAATTATATTAACAAACCTAAAAAAATATTCATAATTATGTGGAGAAATAATAATATAACTTTCAAACTTGAATTAATCAAACATTTAAATTAATTTACTTTGATAATCCGCATTTTTATTTAAATTATTATCTTTTTCTAAAATAACAATTTCTTCGCAAAATTCATCAATATCAGACACTTTTGTTCCATTATTACTTTTTAATATAGAAATATTTCCACTATAATCTCCATCAGACATGTCTTCTGGAAGATAAACATATAAATCTCTATGATTTACTTTTTTAAAATCGACAGTAGCATTAACAGTATGCATTGTTCCGCTTTTTTCCCCACACTGTAGAACAAAAACTATGTCAGAAAATGCAGCTACAATCTTATCTCTTTCAACATAGCTTCTTTTAAATACTTTTTTATCAGGTTCATACTCAGAAACTAAACATCCACCCTGTTCAATAATTGATTTTGCTAATTTTTTATTACTACTGGGACTTATAACATTTAATCCACAGGGTAAAAAAGCAATTGTGATTTTATTTTCATTAACTGTAGTTTCATGAGCTATTTTATCACAACCTAATGCCAAACCACTAACAACCACCCTTTTAGAAACATCTAAAATTCTTTTAACTAATTTTTTTTCAAAAATTTCAGTATTATTTGATGGTTTTCTTGTTCCAATAATTGCAATATTAGATTTAGACAAAGCTTCTATATTGCCTTTTACATATAGATAAAGAGGTTTTTGATTTTCCATGTCAAATAATTTTTTAGGATATTCTTTATCAAAAACTGTAATAACATTTATTTCAGAATCATTTACTACAGAATCATATATCTTTTCAGCTTCATTTTTTGCTTTAATTAATTTATCTTCACTAATTTTATTACTTTTATGAAGCTTATTAAATAAATCATTCATGTCCTTAGAATTAATTAACATATCCCAGTACTTTGTATATATTGTTACTTTCCCAACTCGATTTATTTTATTTAAAAAGAGTAATTCTTTATATTTAATCATGTTATCCCTCGTATAAAACTTTAGCATTATCTTCAAAAACAACTTTTTTATTACTCCATTTTAAATTACGGCATAAAATTGTTTCTGCAATTGTAAGGCCTACAATATTTTTTTCATTTGCACCATTACTAATTAAAAGTTCTTTACAAGCAGATATAGTAGTTCCAGTAGTAACTATATCATCCAGTATAATGAAACCTATAGATTCCGGAAGATTTTTTTCACAAGATAAAGAATTTTTTTGTCTGTCGATATCCCACTTATCCATAGACTCTTTTTGTGAGAGTATCTTTTCATTCCTAACTATTATATTATTATATTTTGAATCAAGAATATTTTCTAAATTTGACTCCTTGAAAATTTTTTCAATTATATTAACTGATGTTTTAGTTTGTGGAACATTATCAGGATTAGAAGATGGAACTGAAACTAGCGCAATTTTCTCAATATCTTTAAAAACAACATCTAATAAATTAACAACCGCATACATTAATTTATATGTAAAATTGTTATAAATTTTTTGATTATCATTATTTTTATAAGACAATATTTCATTAGAACAATTTTTATAACGACGTATTAATTCATTTTTCTTGAAATCCTCAGGTACTCTATTATAACAACTTATAGGTAAATATTTATATAAATAATATATATCATCATTATTTTTTGAAATAAAAATTTTAGAGTTAAAATCCTGATATTCATATTTAAATAAAAATTTGTATTTTTTGACATAATTTTTATTATTTGGAATACTACTAAAATCTTCTTGAGAATCAAATAAAGATTCTTTTTCCCAGTCATATAATACTTTTTTAGATTTATGAATAATATTTTTCAAATTAAGACCTCATTTCTATTAAATATTTTATTTACTAATTAATTTATTTATTAAAACACCTTACAAAAACTGTTTATTTTTTATTAAAATTGTTTTTTGTTTGACCTAAAGTTTCAACAGTTGCATCACATTCATTTAAACATTTAGTTATTGATAACATTTTTAATCTCTTTTATTTTTATTAAATACTTGATTTTAAGTCTTCATAACTATTAGTAACTTCTAGTTCAACATCATTACCTAAAGCTTTAAAGTGTTTTTTACCACATTTAATTTTAGCTTGCTCAGATGGTCTTAATTGAGTAATATCTTTCGTACCTTTTGTTTCAACTACAAAATACATTTTACGTTCCCCATCTTTGTTAAATAAGATAGCCCAATCTGGATTATATCCTCCAATTGGAGTAGCTATTTTAAACCATCCAGGTAATTTAGTATATAATTCAACTTCATCATCATTTTCTAATCTTTCTGCAAAGTTCTTTTCAACTTCACTATCATATACAATATGATCATAAACAGAACGATGACTTTCTATAATATTTTTATTAAGATATCCCCATAACTCTTCATTTTCAAATAATTGTTGGCTGTAATAATCATCTAATTCTGAATATTTTACTCCATCAACAATTAAACTACTCATTACACGTTTAATAATCTTTGAAGATTCATTCATGTATTCTGTAGGATTTTTCTTAAATTGGTCTAATGTTTTACTTTCAATTAAAATCTTAATAATTGTTTTTCTAGTTAAACTTGTAGTATTTTGTAAGAATTTTAATATATTAGGCAGAGCTATTTCATCTTCATCTGAATAAACTGTTTTTACAGTTCCTTCTTTATAATTTACACCTGATGCATCAATTGTTAATCCGCTTTTTGTATAAATTAATTTAGGTGGTTTAATATTTAATTCATCTTTTAAAGCATTGCAACACTTTTCTATTAATTCATCTGTGTCAAATTCAACGGAATAAGTTGTTTTATGTTTAATTTTATCCCAAAATTCTTTAAAATCATCACTTAAGAAAACATGTTTATTAACTTTAACTTTACGTTTGTTATTTGCATTTTTAATTTCATAATGTTTTGTTTGTCTTTTAGCTACTGAAACTATATCTTCTTTAATAGATTCATACTTTTCAGGCACTTCCACAGTATTATCGATTATAGCTTGCTTTAAAGTATCTTGAACTTTACCTTTTCCATTAATATACTTCATTTTCTTAAAATGATTGAATATTTCTAATGATTTTTGAGAACCAATTGCCTCTTTTTTACCCTTTTTATTTTCCATAATAATATGTGCAAAACTTGTTTTTTCAATAGTGCCAAATTTAATTCCAGTATCTTTTTCCATTTCACTTTGTAATTTTTTAGCAAAATCACTATAACTTTCATTAGCCATTACGGTTAAAATATTAATATTATTATCTTTAATACGTTCTCCGTCCTGATTAACACATAAACGTAGTCCTCTACCGATTTCTTGACGTTTTTTCATTGTAGAAGATGTTTCATTTAAAGTACAAATTTGGAAAACATTAGGATTATCCCAACCTTCTTTAAGTGCAGAATGTGAAAATATAAATTTTAAATTAGAATCAAAACTTAAAAGTTTTTCTTTATCTCTCATGATTAAATTAAATGTAGATTCATCATCTTTATTTGCTCTAAGTTTACCTTTTTTAGTTTCCCTTGAGTCTTTAACTTTACCTTTTTTATCTACAGAAAAATAACCATTATGAACTTCTTCAACAGGGACATGCTCAATTTTTTCTATTAAAGTATTATATTTAGGTTTTCTAATGACTTTTTCATATTCTTCTTCAAATATTTTAGCATATGGGCCTTTAATAGGATTTCCATCTTCACCATATTGTCTATAATTAGCTACTTTGTCAATGAAAAATAAACTTAAAACCTTAATTCCTTTTTCATTTAAAGATAACTCTTTATCAAAATGCTCTTCAATTGTTTTTCTAATTTGAGCTCTTTTAATTACTAAATCATCCATATCTCCAAATACTTTTCCAATTCTTAAAATTTCATCCTTTTGAGTAAAAGAAACATATTCATTACCTTCCTCACAATATATTTCATCTACAATATAATTTTCATAAACATCCCGCCTACCAGAAATATCAAATAAGTCATCACCTTGTTTTACAGTTACTGTTTTTCTTTTAATTGAACCATTCATTAATTTATCTATTTCAATTTTAGCAGTTATAGGAGATTTTTTATTATTAGTTTCAATTAATTTCATATAGGCTTTATTATGAAAATCTTGATATTCAAATCCTGCAACTTCAATTTGTTTAACTAAATTCATTCCATAAGCATCAACAGCATCTAATTTATAAATTAAATTTTGAATTTCCTTATGAGTTGCTGAATATCTTAAGGTACATAATGGATTTAGAGATTTAACTGCTTTTTCACCTTTACCACCCATAACAGATTGAGGTTCATCAATAATAACAATAGGATTAGTTTCTTGAATTAATTCAATAGGTTTATATCCACTTAACCTATCATTTTCCCTATGGATAATATTAGCTTTTGTTTCTTTACTTGGATCTGTAAAACTTTTATTAAATGCATCAATATTAATAATCATTATTTCAATATTGGAATCAGTAGCAAAATTTCTAATTTGCTCTAATTTAGAAGAATCATAAACAAAAGAATTATAAATTACATTATCATACAAACCTTTAAAATGATCTCTAGTAATTTCAATTGTTTTATAAACTCCCTCTTTAATAGCAACTGAAGGAACAACAATGATAAACTTAGTAAAACCATATATCTTATTTAATTCAAAAATAGTTTTTAAATAAACATAAGTCTTACCAGTTCCGGTTTCCATTTCAATATTAAAATCCAAATGATTTTCATTTAATGATTCACTTGGAGCTATTTTATGATACTTTTGAACTTTTCTTAAATTTTCTAAAATATCAGAAGCACTAATATCAATCTTATTTCCTACACCCTGTCCAGTACTATTAATAGTCTGTTGACCAGACACAGTAAAATAAGATAACATTGAATTTTGACCTTCAAATAAATCAATAACTGATTTTACTGCTTCATCCTGGTACTTAAGGTTAGGATTAAACTTAAGTTTCATAATTTTAAAATCTCCTATTAATTGTTATAAACTCATCAATATTATTTATCCTTAAAGTTTCTTTTATATTTGTTTTATCTGCATCAGAATTAAAACCAGAATCTTTGAAAACAACTCTTGTAATGTTATCTGATTTTAGTTTAATAATTTCTTCTGTGATTTCTTTTGTAATATTATCATCTAAACAAATTAATAATGCACCATAACCAATGGAATATATGTTATTTAATTTTTCTATTGGTAATGTTAAATCAATCCCATATTTAAGCATAATTTCATAGATTAAATCTAATTTTGTTCTATCCTCTTTGATATTTTCCATATTAGTAAGTAATGTTTGTTCTAAATTATTATAATCGGGATCCCACTTTTCTAAATTAGAAGAATCTAATTTGAAAACTTTAAATCCAATATCTAAATTTTTGTTATCTGATTCTTCTAAAATTTTATCTCCAGCTCTCCTAATTCTTTCTTTACCAATTTCACAAATATTTTTATAACCTGCTTTATAAGCTTCTGATTTTTCATCAGTTAATTCTGGAATTTGAACCATGATAAACTTACGTTTACCATTGTCTTCAGAATTTAACTGCATAGTTGCATGAGCAGTAGTTGCAGAACCTGAAAAGAAATCTAAAATAATACTATTTTCTAAACTAAACTGATTTAATAATTCAATAATTAAAATACTTGGTTTAGGATATTTAAAAATATTTTGACCATCAAAAAAGATATTTCTTATTTCTTTAGTTCCATGCATTGTTAAAATACCAGACAATAAGGAGGATTGTGGTTTAAAGTTACTCCTCAATTCACTAACATATTTCTTCAATATGAAATTTTTATTTTTTTGCTTAGGAAAAACTAATTTTCCAGAATTAAACCATTCTTCAACTCTTTTTTTGGAAAATCCCCAATATCTTCCTGTAGGAGGTAAATATTCTTGGCCAGTGAATGGATTTTTTATAACAAACCTATCTTTTTCACTACCACTTGCTGCAGAAGGATTATCTTTCATCCAAGGACCATTAATATCATTATCTGGATTTTTATAATTAGATAAATCTTTTTCAACACCATTGAAATAAATTAAATCAGCAATTTTTGCAACAATTAAAATATATTCATGATCAATAGCAAAATTATTTTTTGCATCATTTGGTGTTGTTCTATTATTCCAAATAAAAGTTCCAATGATATTTTCTCCACCAAATATTTCACTACAAACTTTAGTTAAATTAGATATTTCATTTTCATCAATACTAATCAACAGAATACCATCATCTTTTAACAAGTTTCTAGCTAATTTAAGACGAGAATACATCATATTAAGCCAATTTGAATGATATCTTCCAGAAGTTTCTGTATTAGTTGTTAGTTTGCTCCCAATGCTCTCTCTCTCTCTACTTGCCCAGTTAATTCTAAATAATTTTCTAAATTATCCTTAAAATCATCCTTATAAATAAAATCTTTACCTGTATTATATGGTGGATCAATATAAATTGCATTAATTTTATTATAATAACCTTTTTGAAGCAATTTAAGAACTTCTAAATTATCTCCTTCAATATATAAATTCTGAGTTGAATCCCAATTTTTAGATTCTTCTTTACATGGTCTTAAAGTTCCAGTGCTAGTTTTTTGAGATTCTTTAATAGATTGAGTCTTACCTGACCAAGTAAAACTGTATTTTTCAGAATTATTATCAATACTATCTCCTAAAATTAATTTTAATTTGTCAAAATCAATTTTATCTTCAGTTACAATTTCAGGAAAAATTTCCTTAAGCTTAGAAATATTATCTTGAATTATATCCTTACTTTTCCCATTTAATTTCATTTCATTCATTTTAACCACTCATATTGTTATAAACTCATCAATATTATTTATTCTTAAAGTTTCTTTTATATTTGTTTTATCTGCATCAGAATTAAAGCCAGATTCCTTGAAAACAACTCTAGTAATGTCATCTGATTTTAGTTTAATAATTTCTTTCGCAATTTCTTTTGTAATATTATCATCTAAACAAAT
>UMJX01040530.1_pt1 | contig 19250 bp, 14 predicted proteins | sample 1966131 | NCBI WGS metagenome assembly UMJX01 (sample SAMEA4836162, study PRJEB28245) | human gut metagenome | biome: gut microbiome; material: fecal sample | place: Denmark | collected 2008 | reverse complement strand
ATTTTTTGCCGTTTGAATACACATCATCAATAAACGCCCTGCCTATATACTTTGCACAATCGGGGCAACCGCCTGTCTTGAGTTTACCACAACAAGCGAAAGTCCGTACTTTGCTCTTTCTTCGCCCTCGCCTCTGAGGTAGGCACACTTATTGGCGGTTTTAATAGCCCTATCTGTAAACCTAAAAAAGGCCTGAAATAAATTTTGTTTATAAAACTTTAAAATCAAAAAAGGACAGACAACCGATTACAGCTATCTGTCCTTTTTATTAAATAGAGGCAAAAAATAAATTTGAAATGAAATTATTTTTTAACATTAAAAGCATTCATTTGTGGATAAACTGCGCTGTCGCCAAGCTCTTCCTCAATTCTCAAAAGCTGATTGTACTTTGCAACACGCTCCGAGCGGCTTGGAGCACCCGTTTTAATCTGACAAGTGTTAAGTGCCACTGCAAGGTCTGCAATAGTTGTATCTGCTGTTTCGCCGCTGCGGTGTGAAGAAATTGCGGTATAGCCTGCCTTGTGAGCCATCTTGATAGCCTCGAGTGTTTCTGAAACCGAGCCAATCTGATTGAGTTTAATGAGAATTGAGTTGCCGCAGCCAAGCTCAATGCCCTTTGCAAGTCTTTCTGTATTTGTAACAAAGAGGTCATCGCCAACAAGCTGAACCTTGTCGCCAAGCTCCTTTGTAAGCTGCTGCCAGCCCTCCCAATCTTCCTCATCAAGAGCGTCCTCAATAGAAATAATCGGGTACTTTTCTACAAGCTGTTTCCAATGCTCAATAAGCTCGGCAGAAGTAAACTTTGTGCTTGCTTTCGGAAGAACATACTCACCCTTTTTGCTGCCTTTCCACTCAGATGATGCAGCATCCATAGCAATCATAAAATCTTTGCCGGGTTCATAGCCTGCATTTTTAACAGCCTCAAGAATATACTGAATAGCCTCCTCGTCACTTGCAAGGTCAGGAGCAAAGCCGCCCTCATCGCCAACAGAAGTAGCAAGTCCTTTAGATTTAAGTAAAGCGGCAAGTGCATGGAAAACCTCTGCACACCAGCGCAAACATTCCTTAAAGCTCGGAGCGCCGACAGGCATAATCATAAATTCCTGAACATCAACAGTGTTTGCGGCGTGTGCGCCGCCGTTGAGAATATTCATCATAGGTACAGGAAGTCTGTTGCCCGAAATACCGCCGAGAAATCTGTAAAGCGGAATATCAAGCGCCGCAGCCGCCGCTCTTGCAGTTGCAATAGAAACGGCAAGAACAGCATTCGCACCAAGGTTTGATTTATCCTTTGTGCCGTCAGCCTCAATCATTGCCTTGTCAACCGCATAAATATCCGATGCATCCATACCGCTTATTGTATCGTTAATTACTGTATTAATATTTTCTACTGCCTTTGAAACGCCCTTGCCAAGGTATCTTGACTTGTCGCCGTCACGAAGTTCAAGTGCCTCAAACTCGCCTGTTGACGCACCGCTTGGCGCAGTACCTCTTGCAACCGTACCGTCAATGAGTGTAACCTCTGCCTCAACAGTAGGGTTTCCTCGGGAGTCAAGAATTTCTCTGCCAATAACTTTTTCAATTTCCAAATAAGCCATTTTAACAATCTCCTTATAATCGTATTCGCAGACTCCCCTCCGGAAGGTTAGCAATACCCTCCGGCGAATAGAAGTAGAGGATTCATAGGAAGTCCACATGATTTATTTAATAGGTTAGTTTTAACTAACCACACACATTATATACTACACTCAAAAGAAAATCAAGTGTTTTTTTATTTTTATCTCAAAAAATATACAGCGGTTCAAATCGTTACAATTAAAACCGCTGTAATTGTCTGTATTTTCCAATTCGATATTTTAGGATAATCGGATAATTTTTTATAAAACACTCCGTCCCAACATTTCGTAAATTCAAAATCACTTATTTTTATCAGCACCTTATCCACCCCTCTGCTACTTAAAAAGGCAGTTGTATATTTTCCAACTGCCTTTGCCTGTAATTATTCTATTGTTCCGCCGCCGATAACAACATCGCCGTCATACAAAACAACTGCTTGTCCCTTTGAAATAGCTCTTTGCGGCTTGTCAAAAACAATATGCAGTCTGTTATCCGACAACTGCTCAACGGTTGCATCCTGTTCGGGTTGGTTGTATCTCACCCTTGCTTTTATATGCAAAGGCTTGTCAAGCTTTTCGTAAGCAATAAGATTAATATCCTTTGCATAAAGCTCTCTTGAGAACAGGCTCTCATTTTCACAAAGAATTACCTTGTTATTTGCAATATCCTTTTCCTTGACATACATCGGGTGAGGCAAAGCAAGACCAAGTCCCTTTCTCTGCCCTATCGTATATCTTATAATGCCCTTATGTGTACCTAGAACATTGCCGTTTTCATCAACAAAGTCACCAAAATCATACTTTCTGCCCGTGTACTGCTCAATGAACTTTGCGTAATCTCCGTCAGGTACAAAACAAATATCCTGACTGTCGTGTTTTTGAGCATTAATAAGGTTATATTTTTCCGCTATTTTTCTTACTTCGTGCTTTGTAAGTTTTCCAAGCGGAAGCAAGGTTCTTGAAAGCTGTCTTTGAGTAAGCGAGTAAAGTACATAACTTTGGTCTTTTGTTACATCGGGGGACTTTCTCAATAAATACCTTTGCAATCCATCATCATACTCAATGACAGAGTAATGACCTGTAACTACATAATCAAAGTCAAGCTCGTCTGCCCTCTGCATTAGCTTTTCAAACTTAATATATCTGTTGCAGTCAATGCAAGGATTAGGCGTACAGCCGTTTTCGTATGCAGAAATAAAACGGTCAATTACATTTTCTTTAAAGCTGTCTTTAAAATTGTAAACATAATAAGGTATTCCGATTTTTCTGCAAACATTTCTCGCATCGTCAATATCGTCAAGCGAGCAACAGGTTTTTTCTTTCTTTTCGCCTATATCTTCATTATCAAAAAGCTTGAGAGTAATACCCGTAGCGTCATAGCCCTGCTCCTTTATTAAGCAAGCCGCTACCGAGCTGTCTACTCCTCCGCTCATTGCTATTAATGCCCTTTCGGTCATATTATTCTCCTTAACCGCCAAGTCTTATCATCTCGTCAATACATTTCTTTGCTTCTGTAATAGTCTGCTCATCAAGGATAATTTCCTCGCCGCCCTCGCCGTTAAGGCAATTAAATACATCCATAAGTGTAGTAGCTTTCATATTAGGGCAAATGAGCTTATGTGTAAGAATATGGAATTTCTTATCAGGGCAGTCAAACTGCAAATGCTCTGCAATACTGATTTCGGTACCGATGATAAATTCCTTTTTATCACTGTTCTTTGCGTAGTTCATAATGCCCGATGTCGAGCCTACATAATCCGCAAGATCAACAACAGCAGGCTGGCACTCCGGATGAACAAGAAGTTCGGCATTTGGGAACTGTGCCTTTGCCTTTTTAACATCTTCCGCTGTAACGCAAGCGTGAATCGGACAACCGCCGTGCAAAAGTTTAAAATTCTTATCCGGAAGCTGACGGCTTACATAATCGCCAAGGTTGCAGTCAGGGATAAAAAGAATATTCTTTTCAGGCATATTGCTTACAATCTTAACGGCAGATGAACTTGTTACACAAACATCACAAATAGTTTTTAAATCTGCTGTGGTATTTATGTATGCAACTACCGCATAATCGGGATACATTTCTTTTACGGAAGAAATCATTTCTTTATCCATCTGGTCAGCCATCTGACAGCCGGCACTCGGCTGAGCAAGATAAACCGTTTTATCGGGTGAAAGAATTTTGCAGGTTTCTGCCATAAAACGAACACCGCACATAAGAATGTTTTTATTTGTAACTTTGCTTGCATCTACACTCAATTTATAGCTGTCGCCTGTAAAATCGGCAATTTCGCAAATTTCTCTTGCCTGATAGCTGTGGGCAAGAATACAAACATCTTTTTCTTTTTTTAACTCAAGAATTTTATTTTGAATTTCAGAAATATTCATACATACATTTCCCTTCATTTTTCCTTTTAAATTTATTATACATTTTTTTGCCTACTATTGCAATAGGTCTTTTTATTTTAAAAATATTGTTTATGTTTAATGGTTAAAAAAATTATAAATTATCACAATTGCCGAAAATTATTTGAATTTTTGTCTTTACTTTATACTTTAATTGTGATATAATAATGAATATGTAAAAGTAGGGTTTCTCTGCTTTATCTTAATTTATTATGGATTAAACAGGAGGTTAGTACAATGAAAAAGGTTGTTTCCATTGCGTTGGCACTTGTGCTGATGCTTGCAGCGGCAGTTCCGGTATTTGCCGCACCAAGTCCGACCGGAACATATGTTTATGTAGTAGTTGTTGTTCCTACACCGGGTGGCAGCGGTGACTATGAATTTACAACAGATATTGACGAGGACGGTAACCAGAATGTTCATATTACTCCAAGACCAAATCCCGGATATACTTTTGACCACTGGGTAATTGACGGTCCTTACAGAACAGATCAGCCGCTCACAGACAAGGAGCTTGATCTTATTATCACAGGTGATATTAAAGTAACTCCTTACTACACAAAGGACGGCGAGTCACCTACACAGTCTGTTACAACTGATACTTCTGACAAGTCACCTCAGACCGGCCCTTCAAACGCAATGCCTTATGTGATGATCAGCTTAACACTTATTGCTGTTGCTGTCAGCGTAACTATTGTTAAGTCTAAGAAATCAAACTAATTTTGCTAATAAAAACAGCTTTCGGTTTTCGAAAGCTGTTTTTTAATGCTTATTATAGTTAAAATTTACAGAAATATTGACACGGTTGTCAATATTTGTTATAATTATTTGATGTGATTTATTATGAAAAAAAATCGAAATAAAATTCTTATCACAATTCTTGTTATTACAATTATTCTGTTAATTCTGTGCGTAATTTATGTTATGTACCAAATGAATACTCAACACAAAGAGCAGGACGATTACAGCAAACTTGCAAGTTCTGTGGCTCCGAGCATTTCAAACGAAGTAACAACTCCGTCAATAGATGAAGCACTTGCCGATAATCCTATCGACTTTACTTCTCTGCAAAAGCAAAATGATGAAATTTATTCGTGGATATATATTCCCGATACCAACATAAATTACCCTGTTTGCAGGAGTAACACAAACGATAATTTTTACCTGGATCATGATATTTACGGAAATTACAGCTTTTCAGGCTCTATTTATTCACAGTATTGTAATTCTATATATATGCATGACAGGGTAACCGTACTCTACGGCCACAATATGGCAGACGGAAGTATGTTTGCCGATCTGTATAAATTTACCGATAGTGACTTTTTTAACAATCACGAATATTTTTATATTTACAGACCTAAGCACAAACTAACCTATCGTATCGTCTCGGTATATTCATATGATGACAGACACATTATGAACTCCTTTGATTTTGATAAGGATGAGGTATTTCAGGAGTACCTTGATTATATACAGAATCCCAGATCATTCACAAAAGTTGTAAGAGATAATTCGGAGCTGACAATCAATGACAAAATTGTCACGCTAAGCACCTGCCTTAATTCAGGTGACGGACGACTTCTTTTACAGGGGGTGTTAATAAAAGATGAACTCACAAAATAATAACGAAAACAGCAATAATACGGATACTGCCGATAAAGAAACCAAACATTACGATAATATTTACAGCAATTCAAATAAGCAGCCTTCTCAAACAGGCGAAAGCGCGGCAAGTGATGATGAAAAAGGGAATGTGCAATACGCCGACCGTAGTATAAGAGATGATATTAACGACTATAAGTTTGTTAAATCGTATAAAAGCCACGGTCATCATAAACACCATCACCATCATCATTCAAGCAAAGAAAATGCCGATGATGTATTATTGGTACAAAGCTCACGCCCTGCAAAAGGCAGTTCAAATAAAATAAAGAAAAAAAGTTTGAGTACAGGCAACGAAAAATATTTGCTGGAATACGACGAACTTGTAAAAAGCAATCACCCTGCGATGGGTTCTAAGGAACAGAAAAAAGCAATTAGAGAAAATCAAAAAATCAAGAAAAGGCGTTTTAAAAAATGGCAGAGAGTAATACTCACAATTATCAGTACAATTCTTGCGCTTGTTTTTGTTGTAAGCGGGCTTTTGGTATATTTTATTTACAACGGCTCTAAAGAATTACTTGACAATACAAATATAATTTCGGCTCCGTCAAATGTAGTTGTTCAAAACGGCGGTCAATATGTTGTGTATAACGGACAAACATATGAATTTAACAAGAATATGACAAGTATTCTTTGTATGGGCATCGATAAAAGTTCTTTTGACGGTGCAAGCGATATAAAAGGCGAAAACGGTCAAGCCGATGTTCTTATACTTGTTGCTATGGACACCTCGACAGGCGAAACTAAGCTTATTAATATATCAAGAGATACAATGACCGATGTTGCGGTATATTCGGCAAGCGGTTATTATGTGGAAACTGTAAACGAACAGATTTGTCTTTCATATGCTTACGGCGACGGCAAGGAGTCAAGTTGTGCAAATACGGTTACCGCCGTTGAAAGACTTTTCTACAACATTCCGATTAATTCATACTTTGCGCTTGACCTTGACGGTATATCAGCTCTTAATGATGCCGTAGGCGGAGTTGATGTTGTTTCCCCCGAAACCATAGGTGATTTTAAAGAGGGTGAAAGCTACCATCTTGAAGGTCAGAATGCAGAAGCTTTTGTTCGTTCAAGAGATATGGAAAGCGTAGACGCAAACAGCAAGCGTATGCAAAGACAGCAGGTATATCTTGATTCATTTATGAATACGGTTCTTGCACAGACTAAAAATGACATTACAACACCTGTAAGCCTGTTTAATGCCTCTGCCCCATACTCATGCACAAACCTGAACCCGTCTAAAATATGTTACCTTTCGCAGAATATGCTCAGCCACAACGGTATGAATATGACAATGGTATCTGTACCCGGTGAATTAAAAAAAGGCGAACGATATACAGAGTTTCATATAAACGAAGACGAGTTCTACAAACTCATACTCGACACCTATTATAAACCATATAACGAATAAACAAAAATCCAAAGCCGACTAAAATCGACTTTGGATTTTTTATTATCTGACGCAAATTAGTTTTAGTAGCGTAGTTTTTCCTTTTATTGCTGTCGCATAGGCTTTTGCCGTTATGTTCCAACAGCCAAACGGCTTGTGCCGTTTGGCTATCAAAATTTGCGATAGCATAAAGCATTTGTGGGCATTGCCCACACCCACAACCTTTGAAAAGGTTGACCAAACTTTTAACTTCGGGACGGAAAGTTTGCCTTTTGCTTTACTTTGTTGCCCGACCGAAAATATGCAAAATCATTATTTATTGATCTTACCCCAACATTTAGGATAGATTCTTTTATCAAAAAAGCTCCCGACAGCAATATCGGGAGCTTTAGCTTATGTATTAACGATTTATTCCTTTGTTTCTTCAGGAATATTGCTTGTGCAATGTGGGCATTTTGTAGCCTTAATAGAAATTTCGCTCTGACAGAATGGGCAAATCTTTGTAGTAGGCTCTGTTGGTTCTTCAGGCTTTTTACCGATTGCCATAATCTTATTAACCAATTTAACAATAAGGAAGATGACAAATGCCATAATGATAAAGTTAATAACCGCAGTCAAAAACTTGCCGTAGCCGATTGATACATCTCCGATTGTCAGGGCATACTGGTCAAAGTTCATTCCACCAAATAAACCGAGAATCGGTGAAATAATGTCTGTTGTAAGTGAAGTAACAATAGCCTGAAAAGCCGCACCGATAATAACACCGACTGCAAGGTCAAGCACATTGCCTCTCATAATAAAGGTTTTAAACTCGCCAAAAAACTTTTTCATTTCCTAAACTCCTCTGTTAAGATATTTTTAGCAGTTGCCATAACCGCAAAAATACAGAATAATGCAGGACAAACACTTTCCCACTAATAATAGTGGGAAAGTGTTTTTGATTGAGTTAATAAACTGAATTATAAAACAGCCTTATGGAATTTCTTTTTGCCTTTTTTAATTACAACATAGCCTTTTTCAAAAGCAGACTTAGGAACATTTGCATATACATCTGTTACCTTTTCATCATCAACGGCAACACCGCCCTGCTGAATAAGGCGTCTGCCCTCACCCTTTGACGGAATAAGCGCACACTTTGTAAGAAGGTCAAGAATAGCGATACCGTCATCTGTAAAATCAGCATCTGTAAGCTCTGTTGACGGCATATTGTCTGTATTTGCACCGCTGCCAAACAATGCTCTTGCTGCCTCCTGAGCCTTGTCTGCCTCTTCCTTGCCATGTATAAGGTTTGTTACCTCATATGCAAGAATCTCCTTAGCCTTGTTAAGATTACTGCCCTCAAGTTTAGCAAGCTCATCAATCTGCTCAAGCGGTAAAAATGTAAGCATCTTTAAGCATTTGATTACATCTTCATCGGCAACATTTCTCCAATACTGGTAAAAATCGTAAGGACTTGTCTTTTCGGCTGAAAGCCATACAGCGCCGGACTGGGTTTTGCCCATCTTTTTACCCTCGGAATTAAGGAGAAGATTAATAGTCATAGCGTATGCGTCCTTACCGAGTTTTCTTCTGATAAGCTCTGTACCGCCGAGCATATTGCTCCACTGGTCGTCACCGCCGAACTGCATATTACAACCGTACTTCTTATAGAGAGCATAGAAATCGTAGCTCTGCATAATCATATAGTTAAACTCAAGGAAACTTAGTCCCTTTTCCATTCTCTGCTTGTAGCACTCTGCTCTTAGCATATTATTTACAGAGAAACAAGCACCGACTTCACGCAAGACATCAACATAGTTGAGGTTGAGCAGCCAATCGGCATTGTTTACCATAAGTGCCTTACCGTCTGAAAAGTCAATAAAACGCTCCATTTGCTTTTTAAAGCAATCAACATTGTGCTGGATAGTTTCTGTAGTCATCATCTGACGCATATCTGTTCTGCCTGACGGGTCACCGATCATAGCTGTACCGCCGCCGATAAGAGCAATCGGCTTGTTGCCTGCCATCTGTAAGCGTTTCATAAGACAAAGTGCCATAAAGTGACCTACATGTAAGCTGTCAGCAGTAGGGTCAAAACCGATATAAAATACAGCTTTACCGTTGTTGACAAGCTCTTTGATTTCTTCTTCATCTGTAACCTGAGCGATAAGACCTCTGGCTACTAATTCCTCATAAACTCCCATTTTATTATAAAATCCTTTCTGATTTTGTTTTCATTTGTTAATTATAAATCAAAATTTACAATAGGTCAATACCTAAACTTACATATAAGAACAGGGCTTTGACGGTTTGCATTTACAGTTAATTTATTTCTTTTTTCTTCTGTATTTTGCAAACTTATCTTTTGTCTGTTTTCCGTTTCTGTTACGGGAATTGTTTTTATTTGAATTGTAAGAAGATTTCTGACCTTTATTATTTCCCTTATAATTATTTTGATTACTCATTGGCTGAACAAGACATTTTGAATCATAACCTATCAAATCTTTTCTGCCTGCTTTTATAAGTGCTTTAATTACTTTCTGTTTGTTTTCGGGAATAAAGTATTGCAAAAGCGCTCTTTGCATTGACTTTTCTTCCTCTGTTTTCGGTACATAAACCTCTTTCATTGTATAAGGGTCTATGCCTGTATAAAACATACAGGTCGAAATTGTACCCGGAGTCGGATAAAAGTCCTGCACCTGCTTTGGATGTATATTCTCCCTCTTACAGAACAGCGCAAGTTCCACCGCATCTTTCAAAGTAGAACCCGGATGCGAACTCATAAGGTACGGCACTATGTATTGGTCTTTACTCATACGGCCTGTCAGTTTATAGAATTTATCGCAAAACTTTTTATAAGTTTCTATGTGCGGTTTACCCATTCTGTCAAGAACTGCAGCCGAACAATGCTCCGGCGCAACTCTTAACTGACCGCTTATATGATACTTTACAAGCTCTTCAAAAAATTCGTCACTCTGATCTTCCATAAGATAATCAAAACGAATACCGCTGCGAATAAATACTTTTTTAATGCCGTCAAGTTTTCTCAATTCTCGCAAAATATCAAGATACTCCGTATGCGACACCTGCATATTAGGGCAAGGAGTCGGGGCAAGACACTTTCTGCTTTTACAAAGTCCCGCCTTTTTCTGTTTTTCGCAAGACGGCAATCTGAAATTAGCCGTAGGGCCGCCAACATCACTGATATAGCCCTTAAATCTCTTGTCATTAAGAAAAGCCTTTGCCTCGTCAATAACGCTCTGTTTACTTCTTACCGTTACCGCTCTTCCCTGATGAAACGCAAGCGAACAGAAATTACAAGCGCCAAAGCAACCGCGGTTATGAGTAATTGAGAAAAGTACCTCCTGAATACCCGGTACACCGCCGAGTTTTTCGTAACACTGCGGATACCATCTTTCATACGGTAACGAATACACATAATCAAGCTGTTTTGTGTCAAGCGGCTGCATTGGCGGATTTTGAATAAGAATATAATTTCCGTGGCGCTGAATAAGCGTTTTGCCTCGTACAGCGTCCGCCTCCTCAAGCTCTTTTCGGGCGGCTATTGCATAATCCTTTTTGCTCTCACAAACTCTCTCGTAGCTTGGCAGTTCAACAACCGTTTTTGGCACATAGTCGCTTGTCTTTACAGCGTAGCAAATACCACGGATGTCATACAAAGCCTCTACGGGATAACCCTCCGACAAGCGCTTTGCCATTTCAATAGTTTGCAGCTCGCCCATTCCGTAAGAAATAATATCTGCTTTACTGTCAAAAAGTACAGACGGCATTACGGTGTTTTTCCAATAATCATAATGAGCAAATCTTCTTAGCGAGGCTTCAAGTCCGCCGATAATTATTACCGAATCGGGATAAAGTCTGCGGATTATATTTGAATAAACAGTTACAGCTCTGTCAGGACGCTTGCCGTTTTTACCGCCTGCCGTATAAGCGTCATCACTTCGCTTACGCTTTGCAACGGTATAATGTGCAACCATACTGTCTATATTGCCTGCCGTAATAAAAAATCCGAGCCTCGGTTTGCCAAACTGTAAAAAGTCGGCGTCATTTTTCCAATCAGGCTGAGAAAGGACTGCAACCTTATAGCCACAATCCTCAAGCACTCTTGTAATTATGGCAGCACCAAAAGACGGGTGGTCAACATAACTGTCGCCCATTACATATACAAAGTCAACTTCGTTCCATCCACGGGCTTTAACCTCTTTTATATTCATCGGTAAAAATGCCATAATATCACCTATATAATTTATTCATCGTCACTGCCCATAATATTACGGTGTTCAAGCCATTCATTATAGGTCATAAGTACATCTCTCGGTTTTGAACCCTGATGAGGGCCTACAACACCCATCTGCTCCATATCGTCTATCATTCTGCCGGCTCTTGCATAGCCTACCTTGAGTCTGCGCTGAAGAAGTGAAGTAGATGCCTGTCCTGCTTCAATTACGCATTTAATTGCGTCTTCCATTTTTGAGTCAATTTCAATATCATCGCCGCCTCTGTCATCGCCTTTTTTACCCTGAGTAATTTCTTCTGCGGCAATTCTCTTGATTTTTTCTTCAATCTCCGCATTATATTGAGCGGAAGAAGATTTTTTAATATAATTTGTTACACCCTCAATTTCCTCATCGGATGCATAACAACCTTGCACACGCATTGGTTTTGGCGCACCTACAGGCAAGAAAAGCATATCGCCTCTGCCTATGAGTTTTTCCGCACCGCTGAAATCAAGGATAGTTCTTGAATCAATGTTGGAGCTTACCTTGAGTGCAATACGGCTTGGAATGTTTGCCTTGATAAGACCTGTAATTACATTTACCGTAGGTCGTTGCGTTGCAACAAGTAAATGCATACCTGCGGCTCTTGCTTTTTGAGCAAGTCGGGCAATGTACTCTTCCACCTCACTCGGAGCTGCCATCATAAGGTCGGCAAGCTCATCAATGGCAATTACAATTCTCGGCATTTTTTCCTTTGGCACAGGAAGTCCGTTTCTCTCAAGTACAGGCTGAACAAGCTCGCCGTCTTCATTTTCTACAGGCGGATTTTCTGCCATATACTTAAGATTTTCTTCTATAAGCTCATTGTATGCGTCAATATTTTTACAGTAGTATTCCGAAAGAATCTTATATCTCTGCTCCATTTCGGAAACCGCCCATCCAAGCGCACCCGCCGCTTTCTTAGCGTCGGTTACTACAGGAATAAGCAAATGCGGAATACTTCTGTACTTTGTAAATTCAACCATTTTGGGGTCAACAAGCAAAAGTTTTACTTCGTCGGGTGTAGCTTTGTAAAGGATACTCATAAGAATTGAGTTTACACAAACAGATTTACCCGAACCCGTTGTACCTGCAATAAGCAAGTGAGTAAGTTTTGACAGGTCGGTAACCACAATTTCACCCGAAATATCTTTACCGAGTACGCAGGTAAGTTTACTCTTTCCTCTTCTGAATTCATCAGAGTCAATCAACTCACGCATAGTAACCATACTTACAACCTTGTTCGGTACTTCAATACCGACTGCGGCTTTGCCCGGAATAGGAGCTTCGATTCTTACTCCGTTTGCGGCAAGGTTAAGTGCAATATCGTCTGAAAGGTTTGTAATCTTGCTTATCTTTACACCCGGAGCAGGTGAAAGTTCATATCTTGTAACAGAAGGACCACGGCAAATATTTACAATAGACGCCTTTACATTAAAGCTGTCAAGCGTATCAATGAGTTTTTTCGCATTATTATGCATTTCTTCCGCAGCATTTTTATCGTTATTGTTTTGTGAAAGACTTAACAGCTGAATAGGTGGAAAATGATACTCGGGCTTTTCTTCTTTTTCTCTGATTTCAACAGGAGAATAGCTTGCATTTTCAAGTTCTTCTTCAAAGCTGTTTTCTTCGTTATGTCTGTTCTCTTCGTATGACGGAACAGGCTCGGGTTCTGTTTCTGCTTTATGATTCTTTTCATCAAAGTTTTTGCTTGCTCTGTTGATTATGTCCATCAAATCGTCAGAAACATTTTCATTTTCGTTATGTTCATTCTGTATTATTTCTTCTTCGTATTCTTCACCGTATACTTCCTTTTCGGGACTTTCATAAAACTGCGGCTCTTCAACTTCATCTGCAACTTTTGACGCATCTTTAACATCTGCTTTGTAGTCGCAGTCAACCTCAAGTTTTCTGTTAAGCTTTGTTTTATTATCATCGTGAGTGTTTTCATCAAGAGGAATATCAATGCCGCTCCTTTTGCCTCTGCGTTTTTTCTTTTGAGGAGAAACTATGGTTTTGTCATTCTCTCCGCCTGCAATAAACATCTCACGCTGTGCCTCTTCCGCCTCACGCTCGGCAATGTACTCACGCCTTACCCTTGCTTTTTCTTCGCTCTTGTGCTTTACATATGTAACACCTTGCTCAACCTTTGATGCGGCAGCTTCTGCAATATCATTGATTGAAAGATTTGTAATGCCGAAAATAACGGCAAGCAATACAAGAATACAAATCAATACCGTCGGAACATTTCCGATTAACGATGCCATAGGATAACCAAGCAATCCTCCGATAAAACCGGCGCCGAATGTAAAGTAAGATTCACTTTCGAAAATATCGAGATAAAGTTTGCCTGCACAGGCAAGATAACCTTTTTCCGAATGAGGAGTGCCTGTTGCAACATAAATCAATGCTCCTATCAGCAAAACAATAAGTATGCAGAGTGCTACCTTACTTTTAAAATGCTGTATTTGCTTTTCCTTGTCCGTAATAATCGCCATATACATAAGAAAGACGGGAACAAGAAATGTTGCAAAGCCAAATACTCCAAAAAGTGCGGAACGAACCGTACTCCATAAATTTACGCTCTGAACAAATATTAAAATTACAAAAAACAGTGATAAAGCACCAAGGATAATTGCTCTTATCCTTGGTGTCAGCAAAGGTTGTGATTCAGGTATCGGTTGACTTTTTTTAGCGCTTTTTGCTTTTGAGGAGGTTGATTTACCTGAAGCTTTCTTTTTGGTTGTCTTTTTCTGGGTTGCCAATTTATACTACCTCCGCTAAAAGCATTATTGAATCATTGCACCGGTAAAGACATTTGCTCCTGTGTTCATTTCAATGCAGGAAATAACAAGGAATACTATACCTACAAGTGCAGTATATACTACGAAAATTATCATTTTGTCGGTCTTTAAGAACCATTTGAAAATAAGAATTGCAAAGTAGCCTACAATTGCAGAAACTACCATACCAACTATAATTACCACAGGGTCAATTGATATGCCCTCCGGACTTTTTATTGCGTCAACACCCTCAAGAAGAGCTGCCGCAAGAATTGACGGAACACCAAGCACAAATGTGTAATCAAGTGCTTTCTGCTTATTAATACCTCTCATCTCACCGACTGCAAGGGTTGAACCCGAACGGGAAATGCCGGGAAAAATTGCAGCAACAAACTGCATAAGACCAACGCATACAGCGTCAAGAACATTAAAGCTCTCTTTACCTGCCGAATTTTCGCTGTGCTTTACATTTTTTAAATGCTTAAAACCTGCGTTTGAACCGATAGTTCTCTTGTTGCAGATAATACCGACAGTAAGCAAAATACTTGTAATCATCAAAGAAATTGCCACAACAATAAGGTATCTTTCGCCTGTAAGAACATCGGCAAGATCTTTAATTTTCATATCCGTGCCCGGAATAGGCAGGAATAACAGGAAAAGCGGAAGAAGTCCTATAATGAGCATCATAATAAGATTTCTTTCGTAATTCATCTCTTTCCATTTAAATTTACCTGTAAATACATCTTTAACAAGTGAGAAAAATTCCTTGATAAGACTCCATATAAGCTTATGGTAAAAAGCAACTACCGCTACAAGTGTTCCCACATGGAGCATAACATTAAAGAAAAGGTTATTTTCTGTTGCGCCCAAAATATGCTGTGTAATAGAAAGATGTCCGCTGCTCGATACAGGCAAAAACTCTGTTAAGCCCTGCACGATGCCCTGAATGATTGCATCAATAATTGACATAATATGTACTCCTTTAACCATAAAATATGTAAGGGCGACTTTTGACCGCCCATATAACCGCAATTATTTATATGCGGATACTTTAATAAATAGGCTCTGTTTAATATTGGAATATATCAATCCAAACTCGTCCAATATTTAAGAACCGAAAATAAAATTACCTGCCCCGTTTTTTACGGGCTTTGCTGCGCTTTATCATAGTATAAAGACAGTCGATAGCGTCTGAAACAGTGCCGACCTCGTCAATAAGGCCTTCACTGACAGCCTCTTCCCCCTCAAGAATTGTGCCAATGTCCATTACAAGCTCGCCTGTATTGAGTACAAGCTCGTTGTAGCGTTCCTTTGAAATCTCGGAATTTTCGGCAACAAAGGTTGTTATCCTGTCCTGCATACGCTGAAAATACTCAAAGGTTTGCGGCACTCCAAGGGTAAGTCCCGTAGTGCGTACAGGGTGAACCGTCATTGACGCACTCGGCGCAATAAAGCTTTTGTCTGCCGCAACGGCAAGCGGTATGCCAATGGAATGTCCGCCGCCGAGCACGATTGAAACCGTAGGCTTTTTCATTCCCGAAATCACCTCGGCAATGGCAAGACCTGCCTCTACATCTCCGCCGACCGTATTTATTAAAATAAGCAGTCCATCTATTCTTTCGTCCTCTTCAATAGATACAAGCAACGGAATAACATGCTCATACTTGGTCGTTTTATTCTGTTGCGGAAGAATGTAATGTCCCTCAATCTGTCCTATAATTGTCAGACAATGAATTACGCTGTCTTTATGCGTAGTGAGCACCGAGCCTGTTTCTTCTACCTGATCCGTATGCTGTTCGTCAATGGGACTGTCTTTTTCAAGCGACTTTTTTTCGGTCTGTTCGTTCGGATTTTTAACAGTGTTCTCCGATTTTGCCTTGCCCGATTTTTTTGCTGTGGTATTCTTTTCTTTTGCTTTTTGTGCCATATTAATGCACCTCCGAAAAATATTTTTTCCAAAAATGCGTTAATAATGTATTTGGCAATTAAATATTATAGCATTTATAGCAATATATTTCAATCTTTTTGCTCTTTTTTCTTAAAAACAATAATGATATAAAAGAATTATAGTAGTATAAAAGTAATAATGTTTTTTGGAGTGAATTTAATTGGCATCAAACATAGTAATGGCGATAGTAATTTTCGTACTTATTGCCCTGTCATCGTTCTTTTCTGCAACAGAAACAGCGTTTTCTTTTGTAAACAAAATCCGTATTCAAAAGAAATCCGAGGACGGCGACAAAAAAGCAACAACTGCACTTTTTGTTATCGAAAACTTTGACAAAGCACTTACCACCATTCTTATCTGCAACAATGTAGTAAACCTGAGTTGTTCATCACTTGCCACTGTATTGTGTATGGCTCTGTTTGGCGACTACGGCTCTGCCATTGCGACAGGTGCAACCACATTGCTTGTACTTACATTCGGCGAGGTATTGCCAAAATGCCTTGCAAAGGAAAACTGCGACAGCTTTTCTCTTAAAACAGCGGGCATAATAAAATTTCTTATGTTTATTTTAACACCGCTTGTGTTTATTCTTGTAAAATTCAAAAGTCTTGCCCTTAAAATTTCAGGCGGAACAGAGGACGCACCGAGTGTGACCGAAAACGAGCTTAAATATATAGTAGAAAGCATTGAAGAAGAAGGCGTGCTTGAAGAAAGCGAAAGCGAAATGGTGCGCCTTGCACTTGACTTTGACGAAAAAACCGCCGAAGAAGTCATCACACCTCGAGTAGATGTTACCTTTATAAGCGTTGACGATTCTCCGGAAAAAATCAAGGATATAATTCTTGAGAATAGATATTCAAGAATCCCCGTATATAAAGATACGGTTGACAACATAGTCGGCGTGCTCCACACAAGAGATTATCTTGAAAAGCTCGCAGACGGCATTGCGCCCGATGTGCGTGAAATAATGCAGTCACCGTACTTTGTTTTCAGAACTCAACCTCTTTCAAAAATTCTCAGCACTTTCAAGAGAATAAAAGTTCACCTTGCAATCGTTACCGACGAATACGGCGGAACTCTCGGTATTCTCACAATGGAAGATCTGCTTGAAGAAATCGTCGGCGATATATGGGACGAGGACGAAGAAATTGAGCACAACTACTACAAAATCGGCAAGAATGAATTTCTTGTAAACGGCGACCTCGAGCTTGACGATATGCTTGCGCTGTTCGACCTTGACGAAGATTACATTGACAGTGACAGCATAACCGTCGGCGGATACATTCTTGAAAATGCAGGCAGTATTCCGAATAAGCGTGAAAGCGTAGAGGCAGGCGGTTTCCGCTTTACGATTATGGAAGTGGCAAATCAGAGAATTATTCGTGTTGTTGTAAAAAGACTTGTTGACGAAAATACAAACGAAGAAAAAGCAACAGACGAAAAAGAAAAAGAAGAATAATACATACAAAATAAAGAGCCAAGCACCCAAAGCCTTGGCTCTTTTCAGATATTGATACGGAGAATAAATTATGAGCAATACAAAAGAAAACATAAAAAGAGGCAGCTGCCCTGTATATAAAAAGTGTGGTGGCTGTCAGCTGCAAAATCTCACATATTCCGAACAGCTTAATTTCAAGCAGAAAAAGGTTGAAAAGCTGCTTTCAAAATTTGGCAAGGCAGACAGAATAATCGGTATGGATACTCCCTACCACTACCGCAACAAGGTGCAGGCGGCTTTTAGAACAGACCGCAACGGCAAGATAATTTCGGGTGTGTATCAGTCGGGCACTCACCACATCGTCGGCATTGACGAATGTATGACAGAAGATGTAACGGCGGATAAAATCATAGTTGCCGTACGAAAAATGCTTAAATCTTTCAAGCTTACAACCTATGACGAGGACAAGCAGAGAGGTTTTTTAAGACATATACTTGTAAAAAGAGGCTTTGCAACAAACGAAGTAATGCTTGTTTTGGTAACAGGCACTCCTGTTTTTCCGTCAAAGAATAACTTTGTAAAAGCAATTACAAAGCAGTTTCCCGAAATCAAAACAGTTGTTCAAAATATAAATCCGTACAGAACAAACCTTGTGCTCGGCGATGTGCAAAAGGTACTGTACGGCAAAGGATACATTGAAGATATTTTGTGCGGATGTAAATTCAGAATTTCACCAAAGAGTTTTTATCAGATTAACCCTGTGCAGACCGAGGTGCTTTACAACAAGGCAATTGAATTTGCAAATCTGAAAGGCAAAGAAACAGTGCTTGACACCTACTGCGGAATCGGCACAATCGGAATTGTAGCGGCAAAGAACGGTGCAGGCGAGGTTATAGGTGTTGAGCTTAACAAAGATGCCGTAAAGGACGCAGTGCAAAATGCAAGAGCAAACAGTCTTAAAAACATTAGATTTTATCAAGGCGATGCAGGCGAATTTATGCAGTCTGTCGCTGAAGAAGACGAAAAGCCCGATGTTGTATTTATGGATCCGCCAAGAGCAGGCAGTGACGAAAAGTTCCTCTCCTCCCTAATAAAAATGGATCCAAAAACAGTAGTCTATATCTCATGCAACCCCGAAACCTTAGCAAGAGATTTGGCATACATAGATAAGAACAGCACATATAAAATCCAAAAAATCCAACCCGTAGATATGTTCCCACATACAGCGCACATCGAGACCGTAGTCTTGATGTCAAGGAAATAATTAAGCAATATAAAATTCGGCTTGTTTGCTGACTTTTTGCAGCAGTTTAAATTATACGCACAACTGCTGCAAATGCTTGGCTATATCTTACGGAAACATATCCACCACAAAATCTAATTCAGGTTGTAACCTCGGATTAGATAATGCAAATTGAGTGAGTGGATTAGATGTCAGTGTGTTTGGAGAGAATTTTATAGGACAAAAAGCTGACAGGCAATCCTGCAATTCGACCGTTTTGAGGGGTTCATGAACAGTGAAATAGATTTTAATAGAAATTAGATAAATCGGAATTTATGGAGGATAAAGCTGATGAACAACAAAAGGATAATTATAGGAGTCACTATCGGAATAATCGCAGCAATACTTTGGAGCGTTGTTTTTATAAATGTCTTAAATAGCATGGCTGGAATTGGAATCGGAATATGTCTGGGTATATCTTTTGGTATATCTGGCAGTCTTATTTTTTCAAAAAAAGATAAAG
>UMJX01037051.1_pt1 | contig 19289 bp, 25 predicted proteins | sample 1966131 | NCBI WGS metagenome assembly UMJX01 (sample SAMEA4836162, study PRJEB28245) | human gut metagenome | biome: gut microbiome; material: fecal sample | place: Denmark | collected 2008 | reverse complement strand
TTTTATTTAGTGTGTACTTGACAGGTAGTAGTATCCTTTTAACTCTTTTTTATTTCTAAAAATACTGGTAATATTAATGGTTTTCTACCTGTTTCATTTACTATAAATGGACTAACTGTTTGTATTAATAAATTCTTTAAATCATTGTAATTATTTTTTGTTGATTTAATATTTTTCTTAATACATTCACTAGCACAACTAGAGATTTTAGATATTAATTCCTCATTTTCATTTACTAATATAAATCCTCTTGTAGTTACATTAACATTATTTAATAAATCTTTTGTATTTGAATCTATGTTAGCAATTAAAACTATAACACCATCATTGGCCATAAGTATTCTATCACGAATAACAACTCCACCAATATCTCCAATTCTATTTCCATCTACATAAACATCTCCTGCTGTAACAGTACCATTTTTCTTAATTCCTTTAGAACTAATATTAAGAACATCGCCATTATCTAATATAAATATATTTTCTTTTTTCATACCACAATCCATTGCCAAATCAGCATGTCTTTTTAACATTCTAAATTCACCATGCATAGGCATAAAATACTCTGGCTTCATAAGACGAATCATTAATTGTAATTCTTCACTATTACCATGTCCTGATGCATGTATATCATTTAAAGCAGAATTGGTATATACATTTACACCTTTTAAATATAATTGATTTATTGTTCTTGAAATAGATGCTCCATTACCAGGAATAGGACTAGATGAGAAAACCACTAAATCATTTGGCATAAGTTTTATTTGCTTATGAGTACCATTTGCAATTCTTGATAATGCAGCAAGTGGTTCACCTTGACTACCAGTACATAATATAGTAAGTTCATCTTCCTTTAATTTAACTGCTTCTTCTGGAGATACAATTACATCTTTACCATCTATATATCCACCTTCTATAGCAATTGTTACATTTGTTTCCATACTTCTTCCAAATAAAACAACTTTTCGGTTATTCTTTTTACTAGTTTCTATTATATGTTTTAATCTGTATATATTAGATGCAAATGTTGCTATTATTAATCTACCAGAATGTCTAGCAAATATATCCCCAAGAGCAGCATCAACTTTAAATTCACTCTTAGAAAAACCATCTACTAATGCATTTGTACTATCACTCATTAAAAGTTTTACACCCTTTTTACCAATCTCAGCCATCTTATGTATATTTGACATAGGACCAATAGGTGTTAAGTCAAACTTAAAATCTCCTGTACTTACTATAACACCATTTGGTGTAGTAACAGCTATTCCAAGTGAATCTGGAATAGAGTGAGTAGTATTAAAAAATTCTATCTCAAAATGTTTTGTTTTAATTTTAGTATTTTCATCTATTACTTTTAACCCCTTATAAACAATACCTCTTTCCTCAACTTTCCTTCTAATAAGCTCTGCAGCTTGATTAGGAGCATATATAGTAGGTATATTAACTGTTTGTAATAAAAATGGTATACCTCCAATATGATCTTCATGACCATGCGTAATTAACAACGCCTTAATTTTACTTTCATTTTCCTTAAGAAATGTATAATCAGGAATAACATAATCAATTCCTAACAACTCATCCTTTGGAAACATTACACCAGAATCAATAATAATGATTTCATTATTATGCATTATTACATACATATTCTTGCCAACTTCACCCATACCACCTAGTGCAAAAAGTTGTGTATTGCCGTTTTCAAAAAATTTCATTTTAACTCCTTTCATAAATTTAAAAAGAACAACCTAGGTAATTGTATAATATTTTTTGTATTTTGTCAAAATAACCAACAAATGTTTACATAATTTCTTGTATAATTACCCATAATAATTTTGAGGTGAAACATGAAAAAAGAAGAATACAATGAATTAGTGAAAAAATATACACCAAAGTATGATCGACTAAGAAGTGCACTTTTAGCATTTATAGTAGGAGGAATGATTGGATTATTAGGACAGGGCTTAATAGACTTTTATTCAAAAGTATGCGGTTCAACAATTAAAGATGCTGGTTCTTATATGATAGTTACATTAATATTTTTATCTAGTTTATTTACAGCAATGGGATTTTTTGATGACATTGTATCAAAAGTAAAATGTGGAATAATTGTTCCAATAACTGGATTTGCACATGCAATGATGAGTGCAGCACTTGAATATAGAAAAGAAGGACTTATATTAGGACTTGGTTCAAACATATTTAAAATTACAGGAAGTGTTATTTTATATGGAGTAGTATCTGCTTATGTTTTTGGATTAATAAGAATACTAGTGATTGGGGGTTAATATGACAATAAAATACAATAATATATATATAAAATGTACAAGTACAGTTGCCGGAAAATTTGAAAAAGAAGGACCATTATCTAAATACTTTGATAAAACATATGATGATTTTTATATGGGTGAAAAAACATTTGAACAAGGTGAAATAAAAATGATTCTTGATAATATCGACATACTATTAAATAAAGCAAAAATGGATAAATCAAATATTGACTTATTTATATCAGGAGATCTAATGAACCAAATAACGCCATCTAGTTATGCTGCAACAAAACTAGGAATAAACTATATGGGAATTTATGGTGCATGTTCATCCATCTGTTTATCAATGATAACTGCATCATCAATGCTTTTAAACAAAGAAGTTAATAACTGTATTTGCAATGTAAGTGCAAATAATAGTTCATCAGAAAAACAATATAGAAATCCAACTGAATATGGAACACCTAAACCACCAACTAGTACATTTACTGCAACTGGTTGTGCAAGTGCAATTTTAACAAAAGAAAAAAGCAATATAAAAATAGAAAGTGTAACAATAGGTAAAGCTGTAGATTATGGAATAAAAGATGTTTATAATATGGGAGCAGCTATGGCACCAAGTGCATCTTATACAATAAGCAAACACTTAGAAGATTTAAATAGAAGTCCTGATTATTATGATTTAATATTAACTGGAGATTTAGGTATGTATGGTAAAAAAATATTAAAAGAGTTAATAAAAAAAGAACATAATATAGATTTAAAAGACAATTATGAAGATTGTGGATGCCTTTTATATGATTTAAAAAAACAAGATGTTAAAGCAGGTGCTAGTGGGCCTACATCAAGTGCACTAGTAACATTTAGTTATATTATAGATGAAATGAAAAAAGGAAATATAAAAAGAGTATTATTAGTAGCAACAGGTGCACTTATGTCACCTACAATGATGAATCAAAAACTCACAATTCCTTCAATTAGTCATGCAGTAAGTTTGGAGGCGATATAATGATATATTTATACTCATTCATATTTTGTGGTTTAATTTGTGTAATAGGACAAATAATACTCGATAATACAAAACTAACACCAGGACACGTAACTGCCTTATTCGTATCAATTGGTGCATTCCTAGATATATTTGGTATATATGATTACTTTATTGAAATATTTGGAGGAGGAGCACTAGTACCAATCACAAGTTTTGGTCACTCACTAATACATGGTGCATTAGAAAAAGCATTAACAAATGGTCCAATGGGACTTGCAATGGGAATGTTTTCCCTAACATCAGTAGGAATAATAGCAGCAATAATAATTGCATTTTTCCTATCATTTATATTTAAACCAAAAAATTAACTTTACAATTAAAATATGTAATGATATTATAACAACTGGTGAGAAATATGAATGAAATGAACATGACAGATGAAGAAATACTAAATAATGAATTAAAATTTCTAGAAAACTTTGGAATAACATATATATTAGTTAATGATGGAACCATGGCAATATTATTTATTGATGATATACATGTAGGATACGTTATGAAAGATGATAATGGAGATTACGAAACTATTATACAAAGTGATAAATATCAAGCGAATTATTCATCAACACCAAATAATAATAAATATATATTTAGAAAAATAGAAATTAAAGAAAAAAATAAAACAATACATCTATCAAATATTCAAACAAAACGCGATGATTTTATAAATTATTATATAGATAATAGTAATGAAGGATATGGGATTGAATTTAAAGAAAATAGAATTTGTTGTGGAAAAACATCGGTATATCAAAATATATTAGTAAATGGAGAATGGTATAAAGGAAGATGTGAAAGAGTTAATTTGATATTAGAAAAATTTAGAAAAATATGTCCAAAGCTAATAGATAGTTATATTGATAAATATGATTCCTATGGTAAAAAAAGTTTACAAAAACATTTTATTATGAATAATTAACGATGATTATTTCTAATAAATTCTCTTAAGAGCTTAGTTAAAGCTCTTTTTTCGATTCTAGATACATAACTTCTACTAATATTAAGTTCATCAGCAACTTTCTTTTGAGTTATTTCTTTTTCCCCATATAATCCATATCTTTTAATTATTATTTTCTTCTCTCTATCAGATAAAACATTAATATATTTATTTAACTTAACAATATTATCTTTAGTGTTAATTGAATCTATATAATCAGGATTACTTGTTTTAAGCACATCAACAATAGTAATTTCATTACCTTCCTTATCAAATCCAATTGATTCATCTAAACTTACATTTTTACTATTCTTTTTGTCGTTTCTAAAATGCATCAATATTTCATTCGCAATTATCACCTAATGGAAACTTAGTTAGTTTAGAAGACTCTCTTGTACCAGTCAAATTTAAGAATAAATTTTCGCCATCACTGTATGCAGATGATATTAATAATTTAATAACAGTTCTTTTTTGAAGTAAATCTAAATCATCAAATTTTTTGCAATAGGTGTCTAATATATTTAAAACTAGTTTAGCGTTTTCAGAATCTTCAATAATAGTTGATTTATTTATATCAAGTAATTTTATTTTATCATCTATTTCAAGATTTGCTTTTTTTAGTTTTTGAATTTTCTTTGCTAAATCATCAACTATATCAGCAGGCACAATTTTAATTTTCTCAATTAAAGATTCAATATCCTTTTCATTTTTCTTTTTTTCATTAGTTAATGTATATAATTCACTAGATTTTTCATCAAACATATTTAATTTGCCATTAGCAAGATTTCTTAATGAAGTATAGTATTCACCTTTAGTGTCAGTTAATTCTTTTATTTCATTAGTGACTAATCTATCTGCTTCATTACCATTTAGATTTTTATGATCACATTTTGTTTTTCTACTTTTGTCTTTTAATTCACAAAGATATGTAAATTTAACTTCATCACCAGATGAATTACTTCTTATTTTAGGTCTCATAAAACTATTACAATAACTACAACGAAGTAATCCAGAAAGTAGAGCATTATTAATATTAGGTTTTCTAAATCTTTTATTAGAACCCAATTCTAGCAATTGTTGTACTTCAACATGTTCTTTACCAGACCAAAAACCTTTATGTTTACCAATTGCAACAATCCATTCACTTATATCATTATCTTTTTTACTTTTACCAGTCATTTGATTTGTTTTATTATAAACCATAAGTCCATACTTACCATCATAATCTTCTTTTTCGCCAATTACTAATGCTCCTTTTTCAGTAAAATAATTATAAGCATCTATATCAGCTTTACAATAAACAGGATTTGTTAAAATATTAACTAAAGCCCATCTAGTAAACCTTTTACCATTTTTAGTTTGAAGATTATTTTGAATAGTATAAGTTTCTAGACCAGTTTGAGATTTAATTTCTTTATATTTATTTTTTAGTAATATAATTAAATTTTTTTCATCAGATATTTCTTCAAGTTTAAATAATTTTTTCTTTTTTCCATCTTGATTAAAAGTTTGCACTTCTACAGATTTAAATCCAGTAGGAGGAGTTCCACCAAGCCATCTGCCAGTTTTAGCAAGTTCCATCATATTATCTCTGATTCTTTCTGCAATTGTATCTCTTTCAAGTTGTGCAAAAACAGAACAAATTAACATCATTGCTTTTCCCATAGGTGAAGTAGTATCAAAATCTTCTCTTATTGAAATAAATCCAACATTGTATTTTTCTAATTCATTTATTAAATTACAAAAATCGCCAACATTTCTACTAACTCTATCTAATCTATAACAAGTAACTGATTCAACTTTATTGTCTCTAATTTCATTTAATAATTTTTGAAATGAAGGTCTATTTGTATTCGCACCAGTAAATCCTTCATCAGTAAATACTTTAATGTCATCGTCAGTTAAATTTGGATATTTAGCAAGTATTTTTTGCTTACATAGATCAACTTGATTTTCAACACTTTCTCCTTTCCCAGTATATTTAGATTTTCTACTATAAATAATATGCTTTCTTGATTTTTCCATAATCCCTCCATAAATCAATAATTATATATGTGTTATAAAATAACTATATCACATAAAGTCTATATAATGTAATAATCAAATAGCAAATTATATACAAACGAATGTTTATATTTTTAAAAAATGCCTTATAATACTTTTTGAAAGAAGGTGTGAGAGTGAATAGGATTTATATGTGTATTGATTTGAAAAGTTTTTATGCTTCAGTAGAGTGTGTAGAAAGACATTTAAATCCACTTACAACTAATTTAGTTGTTGCTGATGAATCAAGAACTGAAAAGACTATTTGCCTTGCAGTAACGCCTTCTTTAAAACAATATGGGTTGTCTGGTAGATCAAGACTTTTTGAAGTTATTCAAAAGGTAATAGACAAAGAAGAAATAAAATTAAATCTAAATTTATAGATAAATCATTCGATGATAACGAATTAAAAGATAATCCTAAATTAGAATTAGATTATATTATTGCTCCACCTAGAATGAATCTTTATATGAAATATAGTACAGAGATATATAATATTTATTAAAATATTTATCAGAAGAAGATATATATGTTTATTCGATTGATGAAGTATTTTGTGATATTACTAATTATTTAAAATTATATAAATTAAAACCAAAATAACTTGTAACAAAAATGATTCAAGATGTATATGAAACAACTGGAATTAATGCAACTGCTGGTATAGGTTCAAATATGTATTTAGCAAAAGTAGCAATGGATATAGTTGCAAAGCATGTAAAAGCTAATGAACAAGGTGTAAGAATTGCTACATCAGATGAAATGGCATATAGAAAATTATTGTGGGAACATAAACCACTAACTGATTTTTGGAGGATTGGAAAAGGAATTTCTAAGAAACTAGAAGATAATGGTATCTTTACAATGGGAGATATTGCACTTACTTCAATAGAAAATGAAAATAAGTTATTTAAATTATTTGGAGTAAACGCGGAATTATTAATAGATCATGCAGGGGGATATGAACCTTGTACAATAAGTGATGTTAAAAAATATAAACCTAAAAATACCAGTATATCTTCTGGTCAAGTATTACATGAACCATATAGTTATGCTGAAAAAGTAGCTATCCAAAGTGCTTTAATTGTTGGAAGTGGATTCTATCACCATGAAAAACATAAATATCTTCCAGGATATTATCCTCATTTTCATGTTCAAAAAGTTCAAAAAAAAACCTCATATATGGTATTATTAAATTATATAAAGGAGGTATTTTATGAAATTTGTAAGGGAAATGACTGACGAGTCATACACCAAATTAATTGAATATGCATCTAAAACATGTGATTCATTCTCTTTGTGTCAATACGATGTTTATGGTGGATTGAGCGATTATGAAGCGGAAAATTTTAACATAATTACTTCAGAATTAAAATATTCAACAGATAAAATTATTGAAAAATTTTCAGACGAGTTTTTGGATGAAATTTATTTAAATTTTATAAATGATAATAGAATGCATTTTAATACAAAATTGTTAAGTTATTTAAAACAAAATTCAAAGAATCAAGAAGATTATGAGAATTCTATTTATTTATATAATAAACAAGCATTAACGATTGGTATTGAATTATTCGTATTAGATTTTAAAATAAAAAAATTATTTAAAAAATATAAATGTTATTTGGTGGATGAAGAAAATGTCGAGAATGGTATTTGTTATAAATTTGAATTAAATTCTAAAACAATTAATATTTTAAATGAGGTACACAATATTTATGATTTTATCTATCCAAAGAATTTAGAAGATTTGTGGATTTATAGAAATGGTGAGGTATGGCTTGATTCAGTTGCTCATGAAGAAATATGTTGTATATATCCTGCAAATAATGAAGAGTATGAATTGTTGAAATCTTTCGGAATAAAATTTCATGAGGAAAAAAATAATAATTACACAATAATGAGTTAGTTAGAATATTTCTAGCTAACTCATTTAATTTTTAAAGGAGGAAAAATGAATTTTATATTAAAATATTGGATATAATTGTTATTTACAACTATTACAACTTCTCTTATATATATATTTAAGCAATATATTGGATTAAAAAATGGAATTAAAGCATTACTTAATAATGAAATTGTTCGTATATATGAATTATATTCAGAGTATGAGTATTGCCCCAGTTATATAAAGGAAAATGTAGAAGAAATTTATAATAGTTATCATAAGCTAGGTGGAAATGGTATGATAACCACTATGGTAAACAAACTTTATGAACTTCCAAATACGAAAGATGAATCAAAATGATAAAAATAATTATAGGTTTAATTTGTGTTATGATTGCAAATATTTTATTAGGTAGTTCTATAGCAAAATTAAGAAATGATTGGAATTTTAAAAAGTTTATAAATGGATTTTTTAAAGCAATTCTAATAGTTATAAGTTGTTTATTATTATATATTTGTAGTTATTTAAATCCTAATATATTAATAATAAATATAGATGGTAATAATCTTAATTTAATTGATGGTATGAAAGCAATTTTTATTGCAGGAATAGTCTTGTATGGTTATAATGATTTGATAAAATTAAAAGAAATTCTTGGTGTAAAAACAGCTATTAAAGAAACGCAATATGAAATTGAAGAAGATATAGGAATAGGTTAAAATGCAAAAAGCAATATTTCCAATTTCTAAAACTTGGATAAGTCAAAAAATGGATGAGGGAAGTCATAAAGGCACCAAAGCAATTGATTTTGGTGTCTTACTTCCATATAATGTTACAAAACTAACTGCACCTTTCGATGGGACTGTAGTTTATGTAGATCCACAAAGTAAAGGTGGAGGAATAGCTTTTCAAAGCGAAAATGAAGTAATGTATGCAAATGGTTCTATTGATTATATGACATTATGGACTGGTCATGATAATTTTCCTCCTAAAGTTGGTAGTAAATTTAAACAGGGTCAAGTATATAGTTCTATGGGAACTGCTGGAGGAGTACCAACACATTGCCATTTAGAAGTCCAAAGAGGAAAATTTATAAAACCTACAAAATTTATTTATATAGATAAAAATATAGGTAATGTATATAAATTAGATAATACAGTCGAGCCATATAATTGTTTGTTTTTAGATAACGATACAATTATTAAAAAAAATGATTATATTTGGAAAAGGGTGAGTGATAATGTGCTAATAGAAGAAGCTGTAAAAGATGATAGTAAAAATCAAATTAAAGTACTCGTGTCGAATCTTCGTATTAGGGTAGAACCATCTATTAATTCTAAGATAATAGGTTATGCTAAAAAAAATGGTATATATAATAATTTTGAATCATGTCAAAATGATAATTATACTTGGTATAAAATTGCTGATGGACAATGGATAGCAGACAATGGAAAATGGCTAAAATTATTACCCTGTAACAATTATGAATTATTGTATAAAAAAGAACACGAAAAAATAATAAGTGTTTCAAAATACATAAGTGAAATCATGAAAATAATTGATTAAAAAAGCACTAAGAATATGTTTAATATTCTCAATGCTTTCTTTTTTTTATTAAAACACCAAATAGTAATAAAATTAGAATTATAAAAAAATATAATAAGTAATTATTATTTACAATTACATATTTTCTATTATTTTTAAATTCTATGCTATTAATAATTTTTTTTATGGTTTCTTTTTGCTCTGTGTTAAATGTTTTTTCTTGTTGAAATTTAATTATATATGCTTTTTTATTAAAAATAGTATAGTAATCTATTATATTATAATGAAGTTTACTATCATAATATTCAGCAAAAATATATTTGTTATTTTTAAATTCGTATGGATATATATTTTTGCTGTTTGTTAATTGTGCAATATCTTCCATGTATTTATTTAGATTTATATTTGATTCTTCATTTAAATTTTTATAATCTTTGCTTTCTTTTGCAATTATAAAAAATTCTTCTTTTAAATTATTATTAATTTTAACTGCATTCATATAACAATCTTTATTATTATTGAAGAAGTTATTAACATATTCGTAACTAATACCTAATTTATTTAAAGATGGATTATTTTTTAAATTATCTCTAGTAAAATAAAACCATCCACTTTCATTATAATTTAATGTTAAATCAAAAAAATTATATGTTTTTTGATAATTATTAATAATAATATTATCAATTAATGATTTTATATTTTGCTTTTCTTGATTTGTAAAATTGCTATTTTGTTGAAATCTAATCAAAAAGATATATCCATTCATTATAGTATAGTAATCAATTATATATATATTTTCATTGTTATACTGAAAAAAAATATATTTATAATTATTAAATTCATAGATATCATGTTTTTTTGCGTTGTTTTGATATAAAATCATATTTTCAAAATTTTTAATATTTTCTTCGCTTTGCATATTCAAATTAACATCATTATATTCATAAGCATAAACAAATATTTCTTTTGATGAATTATCAGTTGTGGCATATAAAAATCCTCCATCATTAAAAATATTATCTATAAAATTTACAAAATCAGTATCTAATTGTTCTCTATTATTCATATTACCTTTTCTGAATATATTGAAATCAGTATTATTAATTTTAAATTCTAAGCCAAAAATATCATATGTACTTGCATTTATCTTAAATGGAATAGTGAGTAGTATTATTAAAAAAATAATATTCAAATTTTTTTTTAAATAATTTAACATATTTTTTCCTCCTTACGAATATTATAACAAAATTATTAATCATAGTCCATTATTGCTTTTCGTATTTTACTAATGTGCAAATTTCGCACTATTATTTTTTATTATGTTTAATTATAATTCTATTTATATAAAATAGCAGAGTATCTAATGAAAAGTAGTTTGCATTTTTTTTTAGATACTTTATAGGTAGTGTCTATGTTTGATTATTTTAGTATAAATATTATAATTAAATATTGCGATTATTGTTCTAATTTTATTAGGGCAATAATCGCCTTTTTTTTGTGTCTAATTAGAGGGCCACCTTTTACCAATTTGAACTAAAAAAATCAAATTGATAGGAGGGATAAAGGATGGTTAATCCAAAGAGAAGGAAGAGTAAAGATAATCCTTATACGATAGTCTTTAATAATGTAAGAAATATATATATTGTTTCATTTAAAGATGGAACTAATAAATTAAATGAAGTTGAAGTATCAAAGGAAGTATTTGATGTGTTTAATGATTCTGAATTAAATGATATATCAACAATGCATAAAGATAGAAAACATATTGATTTTAAAAGTTATGATGATTCAGAAGTTATTGAAAATTATTTATTTAATAATTCAAGAAATAATTATAAATATTTGGAGGATTCGTATATAGAAGAATTAGAACATCAAGAATTAAGAAAAGCTATAAATGATTTACCTGAAGTTCAAAAAAGAAGATTAATTAAATATTACTTTTATGATAAAACTTACGAAGAAATTGCTAATGAAGAAAAGTGTTCAAAAAGAGCAGTTAAATTTAGTATTGATATTGCTTTAGAAAAAATTTCAAAAAAATTTCAAAATTAGACTACACTTTTTGCTTCTAAAGTGAGTATATAGTGAAAGGTATAAATTCCTTTCAGTAGTTCTTTGAAAATTTAAAATCTTTTACTAATTACATTCCTATTATTAATAGCACATTAGTTAGTACGCTTGCGATAAATACTAGACTAAGAATATAGAATTGCTATCTATAATGCGATGACAAGTAATAGGTATAATGATACTTCTGCATAGCCATAGACTAAAGCTTTGGGTGCAGTCTTGTGAAAACCACAAGAAGGTTAGATTCCTATGATGATAATTAGCAATTATCAGGTTAATAAAATCCCTATGACTAAGGGTATGAGAAAAATATTAGTCAAGAGTTCAAATTGATGAAAGGAAAAATACGGATTATGAAAAAATTTGAAGTAAAAATACAAAAAATTCACGAGAATTCTATTACGATAGAAGCTAAAAATAAGAAAGAAGCTTTTGAAAAAGCAATTGAGTTATTAGAAAGTACTAATATTAAAGATTTAGAGTTAAATAATATAACAAAGAATTATGTAATTATTGATTTAGGAAATGATAAAGTTTTTAACAAAAATAATAGGAGGTGTTTAGATGAGTGAAAATACAAATACATTATTTTGGGTAATAACAGGTGCAGTAGTAGTATTGGCTGTATTCCTATTAATTCAAAACAATGTAGGTGATACAATAACAGGAATTTTTAACCATTTTAATAATTTATTTCAAGCATAATATGATTTACTAGAGCCAATTATTAATGAGTATGAAAAATATATGAAATATGATAAATTAGCTATTAATATTGAATCAGACATTAACTATTTATATAGTGGTATTGAAATGTTAAAAGAAGATATAGAGTTAATGAAAAAGGAAGGATTAAATTATAGTGATAAAGAAAATGAAATTGTTTTAAAAGAGAATGAATTAAAAGAGATTGAACCTAATTTAACTTTATATAAAAATAATGCTATGAGACATCTTGCTGAATGTAATAAGCTAATTACTTCTATTTCAGCAATGATTATGAATGATAAAGGATTAGAGAAAGATCCATTTTGGAATAATTCTGCTAAGAATTTATTAGAAGGATTAATTGGTTTATTTTTAGAAGAATATAAGGATGGGAAAATTGATAGAGAAAAAATAACTTTAACGAGTATTAAAAAATTTCAAAATTCATCTATGAATGAAAATAATTTTCCTATTCTTACTACTTATGTAGATAGTAAACCTTATGGATTAAAAAGTAAGGATACATTAACATCTATTTTTTCTAGTGCAGAAAATACATATAAAAGTATAACTGCAACTTTTTCAGAAAAGATGAGTTTATTTGATGATGTTAATGTATCAAATATTACATCAACAAGTGATTTTGATTTTGGCATTTTAGGTACAAAACCTACAGCAATGTATATAATTGTTCCAGATGAAGATAAGACTTATTATAAACTTGTTACAATAATTGTTGGTTTATTATATAAGGAATTGGTAAAAATTGCCAACAATATCCCTGAAAAGATATTACCAATACAAATTGATTGGTTATTAGATGAATTTGCTAACTGTCCACCACTTGAAGATATTAGTACTATTATTTCAGTAGCAAGAAGTAGAGGTATGAGATTTCAGTTTTTTATACAATCTTTTGCTCAATTAGATAATGTATATGGAAAAGATGTTGCTCAAACAATATTAGATAATTGTGGTTTAGTTTATTTAAAAACTAATACTCAAGAAACTGCTGAAGCAATATCTAAAAGATTAGGTAAGAAGACAATAGAATCAAATTCAGTTAGTCAATCTATTTCCAAAATTGATTTTAATGGGAATAGATCTACTTCTTTGATGGGCAGAGATTTAATGACACCAGAAGAAGTAAAACAACTTCATTTTAAAACTATTATATTTCCAATTAAAGGTTATCCAATATTTAGAGATACAGTTATATATAAGAAGTTTGCATGTTATAAAAAGGGTGAAATAACTAGAGATATAAGAGCTTTAAAAGATATGTCTTATACCTATTATACAGTAGAGAATTTAAATAAAAGAGTTAATAGACAAAAGTATAGAAAAGAAGAATCTTCAAATGAAAATGTAGATTCTTTTTATGATGAATATAAAGAATTATATAAGAATATAATTGAAAATATATCTAATATATTAGAAGATTATACTTTTGATATTTCATATCCAATAGATAATTTTATTATGCATTGTGAAATAAAAGTAAATAATGATATAAAAGATTTAATAAAAGAACAAATTAATAATCTTTCATCAGATGATTTTTATATAGAGATAGATAATAATGATATAAAAATTTATAAAAATTTAGGTTTTTAGAAATTATTAATATTTAAATTCATATAATTTAATAAAGTAAAAGGAGGTGTTGGATGGAAGTTTTTGTAAACTATCCAAAAGATGAAGAAGGTATAAAAGAATTAAATAAAGCTGTTGCACAAGTCCATGCAACACTAGTTTTAAAGTCAGTTGAAGATTTAGATATAAGTTCTGAATCTAAAAAAAAAGTTATTAAAAGTTTAATACAAAAAGCAAAAGAAGAAGCAATTAAAGAAGAAAAAGAAAATAAGAAAAAAGGTATCGAGATTGCCTATTAATTCTTATTTTCTGTTATTTATGAAGAGTGACTTTTATCAAGTAATTCTTTAAATTTAAAATATTGTTTTTTTGTTATTATTTTTTTACCATTAATGATATTTCTAATTGAATTAATATTTCTATTCATTCTTTTTGCAAAATCAATTGTTGTTATGCTTTCTTTTTTTATATAATTTTTTATTAAATAGGGTACATCACTTTTTATAAAATTATAATATTCAAATATACTATTATCTAATTTACTTTTGTTTTCAAAACAATTTTTTATTTCGATATATTTTTCAAATTTTTTTCTAGATATAGTAGATTGATCTTTTTCCCATTTAATAATTGTTTTAGGATAAACATCTATCATATTTGCAAAATCTATAAGTGCAATATTGTACTTGATTCTAAAATCAAATATTTCATGTTGTTTTTTCTTTAGTATAAATTCCAAGTAATCATCATTTATTTTTATTTTATCCCTAATATCTAGATAATCAATTATATTAGTTATTATTGTTGTACTATGCAACTGCTTGTAAGTTTTATTTTCAATTTGTTTAATAGTACATGAATCTACGCCAAGTGTTCTAGCTAATTCTTCTTGCGTGATTCTTTTTAATTGTCTAGCATATTTAATTTGGTTTCCTAATGTACTATTTTCATCAATGTTAATTGTTTTAATATCATCCTTAACAAATAATGTATATGTATCATTTATTAAATTGAAACTTTTAAGAACATTATTTACTAGTGTTATTGACTCTCTTATGTCCATTATGTGAGGTGTGCATTTTCTATACATCTAGCACAATAAGTAGTTATTTTAGCACCATTACTCTTAGAAAAACTATCTATTCCTTTTATTAATCCAATTGTACCTATACTAATCAAATCATCAACATTATCCATTTTATCAGAATACTTTTTAACTATATGCGCAACTAATCTTAAGTTATGTTCAATAAGAATCTCCCTTGATAACTTATTCCCATTTAACAATTCCTTTATATGATATTCCTCTTCCTCACTAGATAATGGTTCTTTAAATATTTGATTTTGATAAGAACCGGTTAAAATCATATTTTTAATAATAAATGTAAAAAAACCTAACATATTTCACTTCCTAATACATTTTATTTTATATATATTTTATTATTACTTTACTTTTAAAATTTAAAATATATAATAAACTTATATAGGAGGAAACATGGAAAATAAATACAATGATGAGCTTGAAAGATATGAAAAAAGCAACTTAGAAATACTTAAAAACCTTTTAGTATTAGATGTAGAATTATCAGATGACAATATAATATGTATGACATTCTCACCTCAACCAATGCTTAAGGAAATACCAGGAACTGACAAATTTAAGTGCTATTATGGGTACAATCGAAGAGGTATGCATAAAATAGCAAGATTTAATGAAGAAAATAAAGAAGAAATTAGAAAAAATTTATGTGAACAAATAGAAGTTTATTTAGAGTATATGGAGCATTATTATGTAAAAGATAAAATGAAAAGTTTAAGATGGATGTATAGATATCCATTATGCATATTAACAGCACTTTTAACAGTTTTAACTCAAAGTACATTAGTATTTGGAATGTGCTTTGCCGGGGTTTTATTAGTAGAAAAATATAATAAACAGAAAATAATTAAAGAAAAAGAGCAAATGGTTACACCATATACAAAGTTTTATTCAATATATAGTAACGCAGAAACTATAGAAGAAGAAAAAGAACATGAGAAAGAATCAGAACTAGAAAAATCTAATACAAAAGAGTTAACTAATTCTGAAGAAAAACAAATTAGTAAAGGAAAAGAAAAGGTATTAGTAAAGAGAAAAAAGAGAAGATAAAATTTGACAATAAAATAAAAATGTGCTACTATTTTAACAAATAAGGAGTGATGATTATGGATATGAATACTGTGTTTGAATTGCATCGTAGGGGATTAATAACTGATGAAGTATTAGCAGAGTGTTTAAATGAAAAATACGGACAAAAAAATGTAGAAAAAACATGGGAAGAAAAAAGAGAAGAACTAATAGAAAAGAATAGAGAACAAGCAGAAGCTAATAGACAAAAAATTAGTGAATATGAGAAAAAATATAGAGATGAATATTATCAAAAAGAAAGAGATAAAGAAATTTCTGAAATTGAAACATTTTTAAAGAAAATAACTAATGCAAATGGTACAAGAGCATATTCTGATGAATCTATTGCTGACATGAGTTATGTTGAACTTTTAAATCTATATGAAGGAATAACTAGTAAGTTGACTGAAGAAGAAATAGAGAATATTAACTCAAAGGGTATAATAGAAGAACAAAAAGAAAATGTTGGTTTAGAAGAATTATTAAATGAATCCGTAGAAAAGAGAGAAGATTCACTTGCTAAAAAGAAGTTTATCGAAGAAAAAAGAGAAGAAGAAATAAAAGAATTTAAAGAATATTTAAAAACAGTATTAAATGAAGATGGAGAAAGAAAGTATTCAGATTCAAAATTAGATGAAATGAGTTATGTTGAATTATCTCTTTTAGTAGAAGAAGAAAAGAAGTTACAAACTACTAAAACAACAACAACTGAAGAATTGGATAAAGAAGAACAAAAAGAATCCGATTCAAAAGAAAGTGAACTTGTTCAACCAGATATAGATGAAATTAATCTTAAAAATATTGAAAAAAACGCAACTACTCCAGAAACAGATCAAAAAATAATAGAAAATTATACTCCAACTCCTGAACGTGCCGAAAAATTAAAAAAAGGTAAAAATACGGTTAAATCAATATTCTTAAAAGGTATGATTATTGTAGGAACAATGCTTGCATTTGGACCAGTATTAGGACCTCTTGGCATAGCATCTTATAATGTTTTGGCTCATAAAATAAAAAATGGAACATTTAATCCTACAGGTGTTCATGGCCAATATTTAAAACACAATATTGAAAATATAATGAATATTGGAACTAAAGATAAAGGGGGAAAAGTTAGATGATAAAAGAAGATACTATAATTAAATTAGAAGATAATAAAGAATATTATGTACTAGATAGTTTAATGAATGATAGTCATAATTTCATAATGATAGGTGAAATAGATCCTGTTAAAGATGAGATAACAGATAACGTTAGAATTATGTACTATGATCCAGAAAGTGAAATGGTTAGAAAAGTAACAGACCCTAATTCATTATACCAATTGACTCAATTATTTGCAGAAAGAGAAATAGAAGCAAATGCTTAAGTGAAGTACCATTTATATTAATGGTACTTTTTTCTTGGAAAAAATACAAATTCATAGTATAATGGTTATAGAGTAAGAGGTGATGGTATGTTAGAACTATATAAACCAGATATGTATAAAAAAGATATATATTCTATCGATTACAAAAAATTAAAATCATATGGCATTAAGTGCTTATTATTTGATTTAGATAATACCTTGGTTCCTAATAATATAAAAAAACCATCTAGAAAAGTAAAGGATTTTATTGAAAGATTAAAAGACATGGGATTTAAAGTAATTATATTTTCTAACACTAATAAAAATAGATTAACGCCTTTTAAGAAAACATTAGAAGTAGATTGTGCCGCATCATCAAGAAAACCATTTAAAAGAAAATATAAAAAAGTTCTTACAGAATACAAATACTTAGAAAGCGAAGTTGCTATGATAGGAGACCAAATAGTAACAGATATATATGGTGGTAACAGAATGGGTATATTTACAGTACTTATTAAACCAATGGCAAAAAATGAGCCAATATGGACAAAATGTAATAGAGTAAGAGAAAATTATATAATAAAAAAAATGGAAAAAAGAAATTTATTTAGTAGAGGAAAGTATTATGAGTAAATATTGTATTGGTTGTGGAATTGAGTTGCAATGTGAAGATCCTTTTATAGATGGATATGTAAATCCATCTGTTTATGATGAAACTATAATGTGTAGAAGATGTTTTAGATTAAAACATTATGGAGAATATAAAGTTACAAACAAATCAAATTCATATTATAAAAGCATAATAAAAGATATTTTTAAAATGAATGAGTTGGTTATTCATATAGTAGATATATTTGATATGGGCAATATAGATTATATATATAGTAAAGTTTTTAGTCCTGCTATATTAGTAATATCAAAAATAGATGTAATTCCAAAGAGTGTAAAAGAAGAGAAAATAGTAAATTATTTTAAAGAAAAATATAAAAGATACATTGATGTAATAGTTATAAGTAGTGAAAAAAACTATAATATGGATAAATTACTAGAACTAATTATGAAAAACAAAACAAGTAATGAAGTGTATGTTTTAGGGAATACAAATGCAGGTAAATCATCATTTATTAATAAAATGATTAAAAATTATACAGAATCTTCTAATTACATAGTAACAAGTTGTATGCCTTCGACAACATTAAATGTTATTTCAATAAAAATAAATGACGAATTAACATTATTAGATACACCAGGAATATTAAATGAAGGAAATATAGTAACACATGTAAAAGAAGAAGTAGTAAAGAAAATAAGTATAAAAGAAGAAATAAATCCAAGAATATATCAAATAAAAGATAATACATCATTATTGATTAATAACATTGGAAGAATTGATATATTAAATGATTCTAATATATCAATATATATTTCAAACAATATAGAAGTAGATAAAATAAGTTTTTCAAACAACGACAAATATAAAGAATTAAATTGTACAAAAATTAAAGCAAGTCCTGATGAAGAGATAGTAATAGAAGGTTTATGCTTCATAAAAAGTAGCAAAGATGTATTACTAAATATTTATATAGAAGATGGAGTAGATATTTATACTAGAGATAAAATAATATAAGGAGAAGATATGAAAGAAGCATTTTGGGGAGTATTA
>UMJX01049806.1_pt1 | contig 19309 bp, 18 predicted proteins | sample 1966131 | NCBI WGS metagenome assembly UMJX01 (sample SAMEA4836162, study PRJEB28245) | human gut metagenome | biome: gut microbiome; material: fecal sample | place: Denmark | collected 2008 | reverse complement strand
TATAGACCACAATTCTATTTCAGAACAACAGACGTAACAGGTGTTATCGAATTACCTGCTGGAACAGAAATGGTTATGCCAGGTGATAACGTATCAATGACAATTGAATTAATTACACCTATCGCTATCGAAAAAGGATTAAGATTCGCTATTCGTGAAGGTGGTAGAACAGTAGGTTCAGGTGTTGTTGCTGATATAATCGAATAATATTTGAATATATATAAAAGAACTATGAGTTTTTCATAGTTCTTTTTGTGTATAATTAAACTTGTGTAATATTTTTGTAATATAAATTTAATGAAATTGCAATAATGAATTAAAAAATATATGTTATAATCAATATTATTAAATAACATTTTTATGCAAACTTGACATAATTTTGAAGAGGTGTTATAATTAAAACGTTAGAGATATTTATAAAAAGGAGAAGTGATACTATGGAAAATAATGAATTAAAGGTAACAGAAGAATTATTACAAAATATTGATGCTATAGTGGATTTAAAATTAGAAACAGAAAATTTATTAAATGAAGCAGATGCGGTAATAGAAAATTGCAATGAAATATTAAGTTGTTAATAAAGGAAGGGGATTTTAAAATATGGATTTAAAAAAATTAAATGATGAATATTTAAAGCTTAAAGGAAAATTAGATAACATAAATAATAGAATAAAAAAAGCAAATGAAGAAATTGAAACAATAGAAAGTAATAAGAAAACTAAAGAAGGTGATATAAAAATTCTTGAGGGAGAACTTGAACAAGCCAAAAGAAGTAAAGATGAAGCATTAGTAAAAAGCAAAAGTGAAGAGATAAAAAAAGTAGAGTTAGAAATAAAAGGATTTAATGAAAAAGTTGAAGACATAAGAGAAGATATTAAATCATATCAAGATAAGTTAAAGGGAATTCAAGAGCAAATTAATGATAAATTAAAAGAATTGCAAGAAAATCCAGAACTAAAAAAACATATTGAAGAAGTAATGGAAAAAAGATATGAAAGACGATTAAAAGATGAAAAGAAAAAACTAGAAGTAGCATCAAATAAAAAAGCTAAAATTGAAAAATTACAAGAAATTGTTAATAAAAGTCCATCTGTAAAAAATTATTTAATAGGAATTATGAATTCAACACTTGAAATTGATAAATTGAAAAAACAAATAGATGATTTGAAAAAAGCTGATCCTATTGATACTAAGAAAATAGCTGATTTAACAACACAAATTTCACAATTAGAAGTTAAAATTACTAAAAATAAAGATTTATTAATGGGAATTAAAGGATTAGATTTTAAAGACGAAGATTTAAAAGAATTATTAGATAATGGAATTGTAGTAAATAAAAATGGAAAAATAGATTTAGCAGCAACTTTAAATAATAGAAGAGCACAATTAAATAGACAAGTTAAAAAATATACAAAGTCAATTGCAGAACATGAGAAAGCATTAGAAACACTTGGAAGAAGTACATCAGAACAAACAAGTTCCGAGCCTGGTCAATATCAAAGTCCAACAAGAATTACAAGAACAGAACCAGCTCAAGATAGTAATTCTGAACAATCTCATGAAACAGAAAATTCTTCAGAACCAGCTCAAGAAGAGGAAGAACAAGAAGCAAGCGAACAAGAAGAAAAACCAAAGTGGTATCAATTTGTAAAAAGATTTAAAATGTGGAATGAAAAAAGAAAGCAAAAAGCATTACCAGAAGCAGAACAACCAGAGGCACCAACTCCAGAGAATAATACACAACCAAAAAATAATTTTAAAAATGCTTTAAAATATGATATAGTAAAAGATCTTTATAAACAAGCAGATAAGCAAGCATTAAAAGATGCAAGAAGTAAAAGAAAAGAAGAAGCTTCTTTTGAGACACCGATATCTCAAGACCAAGATGGAGATGAAAGATAATAATAAAAAAGGACAAGACTATAGTTTATAGTCTTGTTTAATTTTATTAAATATAAATTTTTCCAAACCTATTGCAATTTTAATAAAACAATAATAAAATAGAAACATCATGAATAAGAATAATAGCAAAATATAACAAACATAATAAGAAAGGAAATGAAACAATGAATATATTACTAGACGCAATGGGAGGAGACAATGCACCAGATGCCAATATAAAAGGAGCATTAAAAGCAGTTAATCAAATAAAAGCAACAATAACATTAGTAGGAAAAGAAGAAGTAATAAGAAACAAAGTAAAAGAATTTACAGGAAAAGAAATTGAAGAAGTATCAGATAGACTAAAAATAAAAAATGCAACAGAAACAATTGAAATGGAAGATGGACCAACAGATGCAATAAGACACAAAAAAGATTCATCAATGGTAGTTGGATTTAAAATGCTAAAAGAAAACGAAGGTGATGTATTCATATCTGCTGGAAATTCAGGAGCATTGCTTGCAGGAGCAACATTAATTGTTGGAAGAATAAAAGGAATAGATAGACCAGCATTAGCGGGAATATTACCAGCATATAAAAGCCAATTATTATTAATAGACTCAGGATCAAATACAAATTGTAAACCAATTAACTTATTACAATTTGCTCAAATGTCAACAATATATTTAAGAAACACATTTGGAATTGAAAAACCAGCAGTAGGTTTATTAAATATAGGAACAGAAGAAACAAAAGGAAATGAGTTAGTAAAAGAAAGTTATCAGTTATTAAAAGAAAAATCAAAGAAATTAGGAATAAACTTTATAGGAAATGTTGAAGGAAGAGATGCATTTTCAGGAAAAGTTGATGCAATAGTAACAGATGGATTTACAGGAAATGTATTTTTGAAAACAACAGAAGGACTTGGAAAATTTGTAAAAAGAACTTTATCAGAAAGTCTAACACAAAATATATTTGCTAAAATTGGAACAATACCATGTTTGCCAGCAATTAATAGATTTAAAAAGACAATGGATTATAAATCATATGGAGGAGCGTTATTCTTAGGAGTAAAAAAGCCAGTTGTAAAAGCACATGGAAGTAGTGATGAAAAACTATTTGAATTTACAATAAAACAAGCTGAAAAATTTGTTGAAAATAAAGCTGTAGATAAGATGATAGAGCACTTTGAACAAATTAATAAAGCTTAAATATTGAATGGTTAGTATAAAAAATAAAAAAAATCCAAATATGCTTGACAAAATAATAAACATATAATATAAATGTTAAAGAAACATTTGAAAATTAAATGAAATATATCATTTAAAATTGAGAGGGGGTGAACTTGTAGTGAGTTCAGAAGAAGTATTTGAAAAAGTAAAAGGAATAATTGTTGAACAATTAGGTGTAGCTGATACAGCAGTTACATTAGAAGCATCTTTCATTGATGACTTAGGTGCTGATTCTTTAGATATAGTAGAATTAGTTATGGCATTAGAAGAAGAATTTGATATAGAAATTCCAGACGCTGATGCAGAAAAAGTTGTTACAGTTGGAGATGTAGTAGATTACATAAAAGAAAATGTATAATAAAAACAAAAGATAGGCATGTTAAAAAACATGTCCTTTTTATTATGCAAAAATTTATAATTTTTGCATAATAAAATGATGCTACAATCGCTATTCCCTTTGAGATTTTCTACTTGTAGTAGAAAACTCAAATCGTGTTAAGAAAAGTTGACAAAGTCACTTTTCTTATTGCATTTTTTTATTTGATATAGTAAAATAGAAACATATAATAATGGAAAAAAGAGGTAAGTTAAATAAATCATGAAGAGTTTAGAAGAAAATATAGGATATACATTTAAAAATAAAGAATTACTAAAAAGAGCATTAACACATACATCATATGCTTATGAAAAAGGAGTTCAAAGTAATGAAAAACTAGAATTTTTAGGTGATAGCATATTAGAATTCATATCAAGTATATATATATATCAAAATTATCCAACATTAAAAGAAGGGGAGATGACAAAAGTAAGAGCAACAGTAGTATGTGAAGATAGTTTGTATAAAATAGCAATAAGACTAAAATTTAATGAATTTTTATATTTAGGAAATTCAGAAATAAAAGGAAAAGAGCAAATTAGAAAGGCCATTTTAGCAGACAGTGTTGAAGCAGTAATTGCAGCAATGTACTTAGATAGTAATTTAGAAGAAGCTCAAAGATTTATTATAGATAATTTAAAAAACGAAATTGAAGTTGCAACAAAACATGTTGGACAAAAAGATTATAAAACAGTACTTCAAGAAAAACTACAAGCACATGGAACAACAAGCATAAAATATGAAATAATAGATGAAAAAGGACCAGACCATGCAAAAATATTTGTATCACAAGTAGAATGGAATGGAAAAAAACTTGCAATAGGTGAAGGAAAATCTAAAAAAATTGCAGAAATGGAAGCTGCAAGAAAAGCTCTTGAAATCTTAAAATAGAATAAATATATAATGTAAGAAAGGAATTAAAAATATGAAAAAACGTTATATAATTCCAATATTTGTACCACATTTAGGATGTCCAAATGATTGTCTATTTTGTAATCAGAAATCAATAAGTGGTCAACAAAAAATGATAACAAAAGAAGATATAATAAAAACAATTAATTTTTATTTAGAGAACATAAAAGATAAAGAAGCAAAAAAAGAAGTTGCATTTTTTGGTGGAAGTTTTACTGGAATTGATGTAGACAAACAAGAAGAATTTCTACAAACAGCATATAAATTTATAAAAGATGGAAGAATAGATAGTATAAGAGTTTCAACAAGACCTGATTATATAAATAAAGATATATTAAAAAGATTGAAGAAATATAAAGTAAGAACAATAGAATTAGGAGTTCAATCTGCAAATGATTATATATTAAAACAAAGTCACAGAGGACATACATTTGAAGAGGTAAAAAAAGCATCAAAATTAATCAGATGGTACGGATTTAATCTAGGACATCAAATGATGGTAGGGTTGCCAGAAAGTACTAGATTAGATGAAATAAATACAGCAAAAGAATTAATTAAATTAAAACCCAAAATGGTAAGAATTTATCCTGTATTAGTAATACATAATACAAAACTTGAAAAAGATTATTTAGAAGGAAAATATAAGCCATTAACAGTTGTACAAGCTGTAGAGACATGTAAAGAGATTGTACCAATATTTAGAGCAAAAGGAATAGATATAATTAGAATAGGACTTCAAAATACAGATGAAATAACAGATCCATCTGTAAAAGGAAGTGAAGTAGTTGCAGGACCATATCATCCAGCATTTAGGCAATTAGTAGAAGCAAATTTATGGTATGATGATATATTAAAAAGAATAAAAGAAATGAACACAAAAGTAAAAAGGGTAAAGATTATAATTAATCCTAAAGATGTAAATAATGTTGTTGGGCATAAAAGGGAAAATATTCAAAAATTAAAAGATGTATATGAATTAGATTTAATAATTGAACAAGATGAAAAAATGAAAGAAGGAAAATTCAAACTAGAAATATTAGAAAAATATCCAGAATTTTTAGATGAAAAGGAATAAAAGAAACTATGGAAAAAGAAAATAAAACGATAAATATATTATTGATTGTTATAATGATATTAGTTGTTGTGGGATGTATTGTTGCATATTTATATTTTACACATGCATGGGAAAAGAAAGATAAAAATCAAGATCCAATTTTTACAATGGAAAAATATCCTAAAATAGATGGTTCAACAGCTACATTACCTTTAGCACAAGCATATAAATCAGCATTTACAGGAACAAGTATTGAAAATGTTGATGTTACACATTCTAAAACACATAATGCATATATTAATTTAATAAATAAAAAATCAGATTTAATATTAGTAACATATCCATCTGAAGAAGAACAACAACTTGCAAAAGATGCAGGGGTAGAATTAGAAATTGTACCAGTTGTAAAAGAAGCCTTTGTATTTTTTGTTAATAAGGAAAATTCAATAGATAATTTAACATTAAATCAAATTCAAGATATATATTCAGGAAAAGTAACTAATTGGAAAGAAGTTGGAGGAACAGATGCTCAAATATTAGCATATCAAAGACCACAAAATTCTGGAAGTCAGTCTGGAATGTTATCACTTGTAATGCAAGGAATAAAAATGAAAGAACCTGAAAAAGAAACAGTTGCACAATCTATGGTAGATATAGTTGATGTAGTTTCAGATTATCAAAATAAAGAGAATGCTATAGGATATTCATATTATTATTATATTACAACAATGTATTCAAAAGACAAAATAAAACTTTTATCTGTAAATGGAATAGAACCAACTTATGATAATATAAAAACAGGTTTATATAATATCCAAACAGCATATTATGCTGTAATAAGAAAAGATGAGCCAGAAAATAGTGATGCTAGAAAATTATTAAATGCAATGATATCAACATATGGTCAAAAAGTTGCTAAGGAGGCAGGATATGTTCAAAACTATTAAAGGAAAATTGATCTTTGTTGTTATATTTTCTGTTGTTTGTATAATAATAACATCAATATTAGTTATGTATAAAAGAATTGATATAAAATATGATAATTCAGAAGAAACATCCAAAACAGAAGAAACAAAAGCCAATGAGTCAACAAATGAAAAAGGAATTGATTTAAAAGGAAAATATAATCAAAATGATTTAAAAATTGTAGAAAAAAGAGTAACAAAAGAAAGAGTTGAAATAACATACTTTCAGATAGATGGTTTAAAAGATCAAAAAATTCAAGATAAGATAAATAAAGAAATTGAAATTGAAGCTCTAAATGGATATAAAGAAAACATTGATTTAGATAAAGTTGTAAATGCTTCAATAAGTTTATATGAGACAGCTAATTTTAGTAACATACTCTCTTTTTCTTCATTTTCTTGGGGAAAAATAAATGATGATAGTGATGATTTGATAAATGTTCAAAAAGGATTTACATATGACCTAAATACAGGAAATTTAATAAAGTTAGAAGATTTATTTACAACGAATGCTCCAATAACTGAAATATTAAGAAAATCAGCATATTATGGATTTGTGTCAAATAGAGCTGAGATGAATTTAAGTGGAGATTTACAAGTTAATAATTATGGAAATATAGAAGAAGATGTTGCAGATTTTATAGAACAATATAAAAATGGAAAAATAACAGACTTTTATTGTACGCCATCAGCAATTATGATAATATATGATGAAATATATATACCAGTTTCATTTGAAGAATGGGCTGACTACATAAATATTTATAATAAGTATTTATCAAGTGAATCATTATATAAATCAAATAACATAGGATATAAAAATTTATATACATTAACAGATAGGACATTAAACGATTTTTATTATTATACAAATTATCAAAATGAGAAAAATTATTTTATAGAGATTTCAGTTTTATGGGATGAGGATAATAGTAGTGATTTCGAAAAACAATTAGTATCAAATAAAATAAAAGATATAGAAAGAGAAGTTTCAGATTTAAAAGTAAAAGCAAATCAAGATACAAATAATTTTTATATTTTAAATTATTATATTGAAATAAATGGATTTTTTGAACAATCACTGGATGAAAATTTAGTATCTGTAACAGAGTGGGGAAATTATTATGATATGACAATACATGATTTTGAGACAACAATTGAACCTATAATAATAAAATATGATAGAAGTGCAAATGAAGGTGGCGGAATTCCAGAATATGTATATAACTTTACAGATGTCTTAAAAATTGAACCACAAAGATTAACAGAATATTATAATATTGAAACAGGAGAAAAAGTGGTTGTCTAATATAATATGTATAAAAAACTATATATTACAAATAATTGTAATATATAGTTTTTTTGTAAAGGAGATGTTTGTGAAAAGTGGAGTAAAACAAGCTATTTTAGATGGAAGTGGAACAGTAATAGGTGCAATGATAATGGCATTTGGAATATCATTATTTTTATTACCAAATCAATTATCAACAGGAGGATTTTCTGGAATAGCAACAATAACATATTATTTATTTAATATTCCTATGGGATTAATGAATTTAATATTAAATATTCCAATGTTTATTTTTTCAAATTATAGAATAGGAAAAAAGTTTTTAATAAAATCTATAGTAGGAACGGCAAGTTTGTCAGTTTTTATAGATATATTTGATAAAATTGAACCAATAACAACAGACAGATTTTTAGCATCAGTATATGGGGGAACAATAATTGGAATAGGAACAGCAATAATTTTAAAAGTAGGAGCATCTACTGGTGGAACAGAATTAATTGCAAATTTAATAAAATCATATAAACCTAATATTACTATAAGTAGATATTTAGCAATAATAGATATTATAATTGTCATTGCAAATGTATTTGTATTTAAACATATTGAAATAGGATTATATTCTGCAATTGCAATATATTTATATGGAAAATTAATTGACACTATATTTGAAGGAGTTTATTATACTAAGATAATGTTTATAATTTCAGATAAAAGTGAGAAAATTTCAAAACAGATAGAAGAAAATGTAAAAAGAGGAGTAACAGGACTTTATGGAAAAGGAATGTATAGTGGAAATGACAAATTAGTATTAATATGTGCAGCAAATATAGGAGATATACCAAGAATAAAAAGTATTGCTCAAAATATTGATGAAAAATGTTTTATTGTAGTTGCAAATGCAAGAGAAGTATTAGGAAAAGGATTTAAAGAATCAAATTAAAAGTGCAAATGTTAAAATACATTTGCACTTATGTTTTGGTTATAAGTAATGAAGAAATGATGTTCACATGTGTATTACAATTAAAGTTGGCATTTTTTAATTTTTCTTTATAATTAAAATTATCAAAGTTTTTTTGATAAGGAAAATATTTTAGAATACTTAAATAATATTTATCAATATCAACATTATACTTTCTTGCTGTTTTATCAAAATATTTATTTAATTCGTCATTTAAACGATTTTGAGTAGCTGTGGATATCTTATTTATAGTATCTGTATCTTCATAGTTTATATTTGAATTTAATGAAATTATATTAGCAATTAAATTTAGTTCAATATTTATATTTATAGCTCCATTTTCGATATTAGATGTTATTTTTGATTTTTTATTAGGAGAAAGTTGAATTTCTAATTGTTTATTTTCAACTAAAGGATCTTCAACAGATATTATACAGGTATCAATAGAATTTGTGATAAGAGAATGACAAATTGATTCCCAAACAGTTAATTCTCCAATATATTTATCACCAGAAAAAATAGCAAGACCAAGGTTTTCTGTACCTCTTCCACCAACAATTGAACTTTTTCCAGCAACTAAATTATTTTGAGTAGTTTCAATTTCTTGTTTCTCTTGATCTTCAATATCTTGTGATGATGAATTAGAATTTGAGGTTTCACCATTTATATTGTCTGAATTGCCACTATTTGAAGATGAAGAACTTTCTTCAGAAGAATTTGAAGATGATTTATCTTCTTCAGAACGTGCTGTTGAATTTAATCCGCCTAAAACTGCTATTGGGTCTGAATTGCTTTCAGATAGATTATTAAAAAAATCACCAAGTGTTATATTTGAAAAATATCCAGTTAGTTTACTTGTAATATCAAATGTATCGAAATATTTACTTGTTAGATTTTCTAAATTAGGTTTACTATTATTAATATAATCATATGCTTTACAATTTGCAACAACAATATTAGCAGAAGAACGAATTTCTTCATTATTTATTAAACTATATATCTCTGATGAAATTCCTTCTTTGGCAATTTCTTCTGAAAAAACGACAACACTACAATGTGCAAGATTAATTTCTTTACCGATATAACTATTTAAAAGGTTTAATCCACTAAACATAGAATTAGCTTCGCAAGATGTTAATACAATTTGCGAAGAATCAGAAGATGCACCACTTGATGAAGAAGAAACATTTATAAATTGAATAGAAATTTTTAATCTTGCTTTTTCACCTTTATCAATTCCAAGCACAAGAACATATGCAAGATGTTCTATACGACGAGAGATGTATGAATTGGAAAATCCTGCAATAAATGTAATAAAGACAACAAATAATATTAAAATAATTATAAATTTTTTCTTCATTTTGACCACCTTTTAATTTTCTTTTTTATAAATGCTAATAGTAAAACTAAAATAGCAATTACGAATACTAATATAAAAAAGAAATAACTTAAAAAATTTTCAGTAAACATCAAAGATGTATTATAATTTTTCTGCCATCCAGATGTTATAAATAATAGAAATGCAGAAATAAATATAAAGAAAAAGTTGGATTTTGAATATGTTAATTTTTTTAAAATATTTGCTGAAAATTTTAGTGTTAAACTTAAGTAACTTACAAAACTAATAATCCAAATTAGAAAAAATATAGAATCCATTTTTCTAAAAAATTCACCATATTCTATATGCTTTACTGCTGAATATAAAGGTAGTAATTCATCTATTTCTGTAAAACCATCAAATGTAAAAAGAACTGTTGCAACACATAATAAGTTTAAAATACAAGATATTACAATAGATGTTATTGCAATTTTTTTTATGTTTTGAGTATTTTTTAATAATGGTGGCAAGAAAAAAATATATGCTAAACTTTGAAATACAATCATATTATTTAATCCAACAATAAAAGTGTAAAAGAGACTATCTCCAAATATAGGGTATACATTTTCAATGTTAAAATATTTCATATCAGAGAAAAACATAAAAATAGTAGTAATTATAATTAAAGGAAAAACAATAAAATTGCTTCTATATAACGCATTATTTTTGAATAAGCAAGTAATAGTAGCACCTATTATTAAAAATGATCTTATAAAAATCAGTAGAGTTAAAGGAAAATATATTATTTCTAAACATGAAGAAAACAGATGAAGTGAATTCCCTGCAAAAATAATAAAATATATAAAAAATAAAATTCCAACAATCCATTTTAATATTTTTCCACCAAGATAATCAGATATATCAAGTAAATCAAATGATGGAAATTTATTTAATAAATAACATATTAAAATTGTGAAAATTAATATAATAATACTTAAATATAGTAGATTAAGTAAAGAAGCAGATGAAGTATTGTTTATTATAGATTTTACTCCAAATATAATTATTTGATTAAATGAGATTGTTGTTAAAAGGGCAATTGCTTCTTTATTTCCAATTTTAGTATTTTCCATAATGATCCTTTCTTGTAAAAAATATTATAATGCTATTATTTACAAGAAAATGGAATTTATACAATTGACAATTATATAAAAATATGCTAAAATATCAAATGTGTTGTCAAGAGATTGATTTGATTTTATCGTATGAAATGATAAAAGTAGTAAATAATTATGAGAGATAATTAAATAAAAAATATTCAAGAACAAATCAAAGAAAAATTTTAAATTTTTCTTATTTGTTCTATTTGATACAGATAAAATTAAAAGAGAAAGGAGAATAGATAAATAAATGTCAGAAGAAAAAAATATATTGGAAGAAACAGCAAGTACTGTTGCAGAAAAAGTAAGAAAGACAAGAAGAAATTATCATAAAAAAGAAAATTATAAACAAGAAGAAGGAACAAAAACAAAGAGAAATTATAAAACAAGAACACCAAAAATAATGCAAGAAGTAAAAGATGGAGAAGTAGTAGAAACAAGCATTGCAAAAGAGGTATTCAAAAAATCAAGTTTAAAAATAATCCCATTAGGAGGATTACATGAAATCGGAAAAAATATTACAGTATTTGAATATGAAGATGAAATGATTGTTGTAGATTGTGGTTTATCATTTCCAGAAGATGATATGTTAGGAGTTGACTTAGTAATTCCAGATATAACATATTTAGTAAAAAATCAAGAAAAATTAAAAGGAATGGTTATAACACATGGTCATGAAGATCATATAGGAGGAATACCATATTTCTTAAAACAAATAAATACACCAATATATGCAACAAGATTAGCAGCAGGACTAATAAGCAATAAATTAGAAGAACATAAATTATTAAGAAGTACAGAAATGCATATAGTAACACAAGGTGAAACAATTCAATTAGGAAAGAACTTTAAAGTAGAATTTATAAGAAGTTCACACAGCATACCAGATTCTGTAATGTTAGCAATTACAACACCAGCAGGAACAATATTACATACAGGAGACTTTAAAGTAGATTACACACCAATAGATGGACAACTTATGGATTTTGGAAGAATTGCAGAATTAGGAAATAAAGGAATATTAGCATTAATGTCAGATAGTACAAATGCAGAAAGAAAAGGCTTTACAATGTCAGAAAGTTCTGTAGGAGAATTATTTGATACAGTATTCCAAAATTGTTCAAAAAGAATAGTTGTAGCAACATTTGCATCAAATGTACACAGAATACAACAAATAGTAAATTCAGCTATTAAATATAACAGAAAAATAGCTGTATGTGGAAGAAGTATGATAAATATTATAAATACATCAATAGAATTAGGATATATCAAATGTCCAGACAACATATTTATTGATATTGATATGATAGGAACATATACAGATGAACAATTAGTTATTATAACAACAGGAAGTCAAGGAGAACCAATGTCAGCATTAACAAGAATGGCAGCAGGTGATCATAGAAAAATAACAATAACACCAAATGATTTAATAATAATATCAGCAACACCAATTCCAGGAAATGAAAAATATGTATCAAAAGTAATAGATGATTTAATGCAATTAGGTGCAGAAGTTGTATATAGTGCATTAGCAAATGTACATGTTTCAGGACATGCGTGTCAAGAAGAACAAAAATTAATAATGGCATTAGCAAAACCAAAATATTTTATACCAGTACATGGTGAATATAGACAATTAAGAGCACATGCAGATACAGCGAAATTAATGGGAATAAGTGAATCAAACATTTTTATGCTTACAAATGGTAGAGTATTAGAAATGAATGAAGATGAATGCAAATTTAATGGAAGTGTACCAAGTGGAAGAGTATTGGTTGACGGATTAGGTGTTGGAGATGTTGGAAATATTGTATTAAGAGATAGACAACATTTAGCACAAGATGGACTAATAGTAATAGTATTAACAATGGATTCACAAACAGGGGAAGTTGTAGCTGGTCCAGATGTAATTTCAAGAGGATTTGTATATGTAAGAGAATCAGAAAATTTAATGGATGATGTAAAAAGTGTTGTAAGACATGAAGTGGCAAAATGCGAAGAAAGAGGAATACGTGATTGGACAACAATAAAATCAACAATTAAAGAAAACCTAAGAGATTACTTATTTATAAAAACAAAAAGAAATCCAATGATTATACCAATAATCATGGAAGTATAATAAAATAGAGGGGCTTATTAAAGATAAGCTCTTTTTATTGTTTTATGAAGGAGAGATGAAATAAAGATATAATCAATAATAAAAAAATTCAAAAAATACTAGACATTTTTTATCCGCAAATGTGTGGAATATGTAAAAATGAAAGTAGAAATTCACTTTGCTATAAATGTAAGAAAAAAATACAAAAAGAATTCAAATTTACAAAAATTCATACTAAAGACAAAAATTTTTTAGAACAATATTATTTATTTCAATACAAAGATTTAATAAGAAATATGATTTTGGAAATGAAATTTCAAAAAAAACCATATATCTACAAAACAATTGAATATTTTTTACAAAATAATAAAAAATATTTGGAAAAATTAAAAAAATATGATATAATTATTGTGGTACCATTAAGTTGGAAAAGAAGGCTACAAAGAGGCTATAACCAAAGTCAATTAATAGCAGAAATAATTTCAAGTATTTTACAAATAAAAATAGAAAGTAGAATATTATATAAAACTAAAAATATTGTACCGCAAAGTACACTAAATAAAAAAGAAAGAAAAGAAAATATAAAAGGAGCATTTAAGATAAAAAATATAGAAAAAATAATGAACAATAAAATTCTTATAATAGATGACATTTATACAACTGGAAGTACATTAAATGAATGTTCAAATCTCTTAAGAAAAAATGGAATAAAAAAAGAAAACATAGGTGTACTAACTCTTGCAAAAGATTAAATAGAAAGGAGAAAATGCTAATAAAAGCATTTGCTATAGATTTATGGAAGACTTAGTTGAAAGTATATTAGATTATGTAAGAGCAGATTATACAGATTATGCAATAATGATTAATGGAGAATGGGGCTCAGGAAAAACACATTTTTGGAATAACAAAATTAGAAAGAAAATAGATTCCATGAAATTTAATGGAAAACAATATAAAACAATATATATGTCATTATATGGAATTTCTAATCTTGAAGATATAAGTAAAAAGATTTTTATAGAAACAACACAACTTATGGACAAAAACTTAAAAAAATATATGAATCAACATGAAGAAATGACAATACCAGAATATGCTAAAACAGGGTTAGATATGGCAAATCTATTTGGAGTATCAGCAAATGAAGGAAAAATAGATTATGAAGAATTTTTCTCTACAGATGATAAAGTATTATGTTTCGATGACCTAGAAAGAGCAAATGTAGATGTTATAGACATTTTAGGATATATAAATAATTTTGTTGAGCATGATCATATAAAAACAATAATAATATGTAATGAAAAAGAATTATCAACAAAAATAAAAAGTAGCAATTTGGAAATGAAAACATTTATAGCTACATATATACTTGATAAAGAAGGTGAGTTACAAGATAATAATAAGCCTATGGTCGAAAAAATAAAAGACCAAATAGAAAATGTATTTGATAAAGCAAATGATTATGAAAGAATAAAAGAAAAACTTATAGGCGAAACATTTGAATATGCTCCAAAATTTGATTATATAATAAATGGAATATTAATTAGATATGAAGATGATCCTGATTTAGAAAGATTTTATAGAACAAACATAAACCTTATAATTTCAACATTTAAAAAAAGTGGAACTAGAAACTTAAGAATTTTAAAACATGCATTAAAAGATTTTCAAAAAATATATCAAGTTGTAACACAAAAATATCCTGATATTAGTAATAGAGTAATTCAAACAATGCTAATATTTACTATAGCAATATCCTTTGAGATAAAAGCAGGAAAAGTAACTAAAGATAAATTTATAGATATAAAAAATAATGAAGAATATAAAGCAATATTAGTATCATCAAGAGTATTAATGGATAATAGACAATTTTATATTAAAGAATTTGATAATAATTATTATTATAATTTTAAAGCAGAATATAGATTTTTTAAATTTATTGAATATTATGTGAGAACAAGAATCTTTGATATGAAAATATTAAAAAATGACATGGCAGAAATACAAAATACAGGAGAAAATAGAAATGTTCCTGCATATAAAAGATTATTAACAGAGGAATATTGGAAAATACCTGATGAGGAATTTTTGAAAGTAATAAATGATATAATAAAAGAAATAAAATCTGGAAAAGTAGAATTAATTGAATTAGTAAAACTATATTCATATTTTAGTTATTTTTCAAGTAAAAAATTAATCCCATATGAATCTGAAACAATAAAAAAGATATTTGAAGATAGTATGGATTTAGTTGCTCAAAAATCAGAATACTATGAAATAAAAAAAGATGAATTTACTGAATTTGCATTAGTTCAAAATCAAAAAGATATGCAAAAAATACTAAATAAATTTTATGAAATAAATGAAAGTTTAAAAGAAAAAGCCTTTGGAAAAAAGGCAGAAGAAATATTCAAATGTATTCCTATGAAAATGGAACAATTCTATGATAGATTTGATAAAGAATGTATGGAAATACCAATCTTTAGATATTATGAGCCAAGAAATGTTTTACAACGATTAATGTATTCTAGTAATGAAGACTTAGTTACTATAAAAGACAAGATGATAAAAAGAGCTGAATTATATTCAGAATTATTACTTGAAGAAAAAGATAACTTAATAAAATTAAGAGAAGTTATAAGAGAATATATAAAAGACAAAACAGCATCAATAAAAATTGTTATGCTAGAAGAATTTGCAAAAAGTTTAGATTATATATTAGAAAAATATGATCAAAATTTGACAAAAAATGAAAAATAATGTTTAATAAAATAAGAAAGGATGTGATTTTATGCAAAATACAACAACAACAGTAATAGCAATATGTTTAGCAGCAACATTACTATTCGTAGCACCACTAGTTTCATTAACAGAAAGAAATGATAATGTGGTTCAAGAAAATGTAGAATTATTAGTAAATGAATTTGTAACAGATGTACAAAATACAGGAATAATATCACAAGCAAAATACCAATCATTAGAAAATTCTCTAGCAGCAACAGGAAATACATATAATGTTGAAATGGAAGTACAACATTTAGATGAAAACCCTGGGAAGAAAACAACACAAGCAAATTATACCAAAATTGGTGAAAATGTTTATTATTCAGAATATACAACACAAGTATTAGAACAATTAGAAAGTTCAACAACTGGTGAGATAAGTTTAAAAGAAGGAGATAGAATTGTAGTAAATGTAAAAAATACAAATACAACACAAGCACAAACATTAAAAGGTTCTCTTTTAAGCTTTACAAATGCAGGTCAATATACAATAGCAGCAAGTAGTACTGGAATGATAAAAGTAAATGGAAAATAAAAACAAATGAAAGGAAAAAATGATGAAAAGAATTAGAGGATTTGAGATAGCAAAAGGATTTGAAAATAATGGAATAAATTTACCAGAAAGAAAGACAAAATATTCAGCTGGATATGATGTAGAATCAGCAGAAGATGTTATAATTCCAAGCTTTAAGAAAGGTATGAAACCTACATTAGTAAAAACAGGTATAAAAGCATATATGCAAGATAATGAATATCTAATGTTAGTAAATAGAAGTTCTAATCCAGGAAAAAAAGGATTAATATTAGCAAATAGTATTGGAATTGTAGATAAAGATTATTATGGAAATGAAGATAATGATGGACATATAATGTTTGCTTTTTATAATATAAAAGATGAAGATATAGAAATAAAAAAAGGTGACAGAATAGGTCAGGCAATATTTACACCATATCTTGTGGCAGATACTGATACTGCAAATGGTGAAAGAAATGGTGGATTTGGATCTACCAATTAGGTTAAAATTAGCAATAAAAAAATTAGAAAAAATGGCAAATGCTTTGACTTTTGCCATTTTTTGTGGTATAATAAAGAAGGTTAAAAAAATCAAAAAAAAGAAATTTTATGATTGAAATATGCCAAATAAATTTACTGAGAGGAGAGAAAGACATGTATAATGTAGGAGACGAAGTTGTATACCCAATGCATGGAGCAGGAAGAATTGTAGCAATAGAAGAAAGAGAAGTAATGGAGGAAAAACAATCATATTATATATTAGAAATGCCTGGAGAAGTTAAGGTAATGATACCAACAGCAACAGCTGAAGAACATGGTATAAGAAGTGTAATAAATAAAGAAGAAGCACAAAAAGTTATGTCAGTATTAGAACAAGATGAAACAGAAATGGAAAAGAATTGGAATAAACGTTATAGAGAAAATATGGACAAAATGAAAAGTGGAAACATTTATGAAATCGCAGATGTTGTCAGAAATTTAAGTTTTAAACAAAAAGAAAAAGGTTTATCAACAGGGGAAAAGAAAATGTTATATAATGCAAAACAAATACTTGTAAGCGAACTTGTTTTTGCAGAAAATTCAACACAAAATGAAGTAGAAGAATTAATAGATAGTAAAATAAATTCTTCATATGCAATGTTTAGAACAGATGATGGAGAAATTGGAAAAGCATCAGCAGGAAGTATAGTAAATAAATTTATACCATTTAACGGATAAAAAAGAAAAAAGTCGGAATCACAATTATATTGAAAAATTGTGGTTCTTTTTTTAGGTCTAAAATGAAAAAATCTATTGTAAAAAAAATAAGATTATGATATTATCAAATTGGAAATGAGAACAAAAGAGGAAAGGAATGTGAAAATATGATATATACAATAACATTTAATCCTGCTTTAGACTATACAGTACAAGTTGAAAAATTTGAAATAGGAAAAATAAATAGAACAAAATCAGAAAATATATTAGCTGGAGGAAAAGGGTTAAATGTGTCAATAATTTTAAAAAGATTAGGAATAGAAAATACGGCACTTTCTTTTATAGCAGGATTTACTGGAAAAGAATTAGAAAGAAAAATACGACAATATAATATAGAAACGGAATTTATTGAAACGAACAGAGGATATACTAGAATAAATGTAAAGATTAGCTCATTAGAAAAAAATTCATTAATACAAGAAAGTGAGACAGCATTAAATGGTAATGGACCAGAAATTACAGAAAATGATATTGAAAAATTGTTACAGAAAATACAAAATATTAATTCAAATGATATAGTAATATTATCTGGAAATATTCCAAAATGTATAAATGAAAATATATATGAAATAATATGTAAAGAATTAGATGGAAAGAATGTAAAATTTGTAGTAGATGCATCGCAAAAATTATTAATGAATTGCTTAAAATATAAACCATTTTTTATAAAACCAAATAAAGAAGAATTAGAAGAAACATTTAATACAAAAATAGAAACAAAAGAAGAAATAATAATTTATGCTAAAAAGCTTCAAGAAAAAGGTGCTCAAAATGTACTTATATCACTTGGTGGAGATGGAGCAATATTACTTACAGAAAAAAACGAAGTATATTATTCAAATACACCAAAAGGACAAGTTATAAATACAGTGGGTGCAGGAGACTCAATGGTTGCTGGTTTTGTAGCAGGATATTTGAAAAAAAAAGATTACAAAGAAGCTCTAAAATTAGGAATTGCATCAGGAAGTGCAACAGCTTTTTCAGCAGGATTGGCAATGAATGAAGAAATTAATGGATTATTAAAACAAATTACTATAGAAAAAATATAAATAAGTTTATAAAATTCTTTAAGATATAGCTTAAAGGTCTTTATATAGAAAAACTAAAGAAAGGATGAATGTTATGAAAATTACAGATTTACTTAGCAAAGATGCTATAAAATTAAATGGCATAGCAAATAGTAAACAAGACGCTATTAATAAATTAGTAGATTTAATGGCGAAAAATGGAAACTTAACAGACAAAGAAAAATACACACAAGTTGTATTAAAAAGAGAAGAAGAAGGGTCAACAGGAATTGGAGAAGGAATTGCAATACCACATGGAAAAACAGATGCAGTTTCAAAACCAGGATTATCAGCAATGGTAATAAATGATGGAGTAGAATTTGATTCATTAGATGGACAGCCAGCAAAATTATTATTTTTAATTGCCGCACCAAATATAAAAGATAATGTACATTTAGATGTATTAAGTAGATTATCAACATTATTGATGGATACAGAA